>VTLG01016265.1_pt1 | contig 43505 bp, 58 predicted proteins | sample 4694571 | NCBI WGS metagenome assembly VTLG01 (sample SAMN12604809, study PRJNA352737) | marine metagenome | biome: ENVO:00000447; feature: ENVO:00000209|ENVO:00000569|ENVO:01000036; material: ENVO:00002151; isolation source: viral sequences binned using virsorter ...
AATGATACATTTTATCCACAATGTTTTCAATTCCCTTTTTAACAGGAATTCTCATTCTAGACATATCTCTCAAGTTTTGTTCGATTTCTTCTTTTGCTTCCCTTCGTCGCATTCGTCTATCTTCATTTTTGATTTCTGCTCTTCCGACAAATCGCCCTTTTCCTGTTTTCTTTGTTGAACCCATTATTCTTCCTCCTTATGACTGTGGTGTTTTTCACCATAATACTCCTTGCTTAATTTAGTTACTTTTTCTAACCATTCGTCATCATCCATTTCTTGAATAATGTCCATCGCACTTTGAACCATTTGTTTTGCTCGCCAAATAGAATCCCACATTTTTGCACCTTTGACCAATGGTTGAATATGTTCAGGATATGCAATATCTAATTGGTATATCGCTTCAGTTAAAAAATTGTATAATGCGTTTTCTGGTTTCATTCCTCTTCCTCCCTTAAATCAATCAATTCTAATTTTCCTGTTTCCTTATTTCTTTCAAACTTGTAAAATCCTTCTTTTACTCCCATGCGGATTTTGCGAGTTATGGTTTGATAAGTCAAATCTTGATAATAATCTAAAGTCATTGTTTTTCCTCCATTTCTTGTATGGCTCAATAAATAATCTCCAGCAATATCCCATGTTGCTTTACCCGCCGCATAACACAAATCTTTCAAATCTTCCAAATCTTCATCTAATTGTGAACGTGGTCTGCGTGGCATAGAGTATGAACGCATAAGATTTATCATTGTCGAATAAATATTCTTTTTACCATAGTAATCCATTTTGTCCCATGTTTTAATGAATGCCTCAATAACTTGAGCCTCATCATCTAACCCCATTTCTAAGCAATAATTCAAACAGGTGGTTAACCTCTCAAACATTCTTGATTCTTTCATCATTTTCACACCCTATCCCAACAATTTTGGCACGTTTGATATTCTCGACCTTTTGGGCATTTTAGAATACCTCGGTGCGGATTCCATTCCATGAATTGCCCACAAAACAAACATCTCATTTATTCCCCTCCTTTTTCAGTAATAACATTACCACAAGTTAAACAACCGAAATAAACAGTATATTTCATTCCCCAAAGTGGGTGATAATTCCAATCTCTATCTATTTCTATCAAGTTAGTACAGTTACAACTCATTCTTTCATCTCTCCTTTAATTACATCAAATTTCATTTGGTTGAATTCACTTAGAGCCTCTTTGGTCTTTTCAATCAATTCATCCACATTATTTGCCTTAACGGACAATTCCTTAATAATCAGAATACCGTTGCGGTCATGCCCGATTTTTAGGGTGAATTTCGATTCATCATTCAGTGCTACAATTTTATTTCTAAAGAACATTTTTTCACTTCCTTCAATAATAGACAGCACTCCCAGTATATCTTGAGGTTGCCCAAAGTGCAACCATATGGTTAGGCTAGTATTAGACTAAAATCTGCGAATAGCAGATATTTCCTCATGCAGCGGGTCTACTATGTCCTTTATTTCATAAGCATTATAACATATATATTTCATTATAACTTATAATCCTTACCAAAATAAAGTCCCTTTCTACGACCATATGGTAATAAATTAAAAAAAGGTTTTGGGTCGCAGCGAAGCGAGAAAATATGCGAATAGCATATTACCTTGTAAACGTTTTTTTAGTGGGTGAAACGAAGTAAACCCTTTATATCCCAAGTTTGGGTTTAAACTTCGTTCTTTACAACCATATGCTTTGCACCAATTTTTTAATTAAATTAAATTAATAGGCTAAATATGTTTAATGTCATCTAGAGCGAATGAATGTTTAACCGTAGAAGCGCACACTTAATATGTAATGGCCCACATGACGATTCAGAGTCAATGGCTTCTATTAAACATATCTTAATAGTTAAGTGTATTAAATTGCTTTAAACAGCCTTAAGTCTAACTATGGCCCTAATCAACCTATACAGGCATAACGGCGTTAATAGCAAGATGGCAGAAATAGGTGTTATAAAAGCATTTAATTAAATATCATTCTTTTAAGGCGTGATAAATATGATAATAAACAAATCAATGCATTCTTATTCTGGAAATAGAATAATTAATCTAAAAAAAATTTTGCTAGTGCCTCATAAATTACAGCCCAAATTTTGAGAAAGTTCGTTTAAAATGGCTTAAAAAAATTCTACCCAAAATTTTCGGAGATTTTTTCATGTGGGAAGATGTACTTAAAAGTGGTAAAAGATTAACAATGGGTGATATTAGGAAAGTATATGACGCATTAAGTTCTGAACCTAAAACATTACAAGAAATAGCAAATTACATGGGTGTACATTTTAATACGGTGAAGGGGGCTATGAAAAAAATATTGATTAGAGACCATTTATATCCGGGTGTTATGAAAAAAGAAGTTGGTATTCAAAGTCCTGGAAAATCATTTGAAAGAATAAAATATGCTTATTATATAGGTGAGTCAAAATGAGTTGGAAAAATATTATCAAAAGTAGTGATAAAATTAAAATTGATAAATATTTCAGGGAGACAAAACAGGGTTTATATGATATGTTACTTCCAACATGGGAAGAAGACCCACAATTATTAAAAAAGCATATTGAAAAAATGTTTGCTGAATTAATGAAAATAGTATTAGATGGAACAGCAGAAGACCAATATCACAGATATAAATATTGAAGTGAGTAATATGACTTGGGAATATGTGTTAAAAGCACCTTGGGTGCAAAACATTGATTTTAAATCGCATGATGCGCCCAGAATTGGTAGATACATAAAGTATTTAGAAAATTTACTTGATGAAAACAATAGAAATAGTTTTAAACGTTGGTGGTCTATGGGTTCAATTAAAACTGGACCTAGACCTGAAGGTAGTAAATTTGATGCTTCTGGTGTACCAATGAAATATTTGTCTAGTAAGGGCGGAGGCGGAATGCGGCCTTATCCTCAAGAAAGTAAGAAGAGAGAAATGGAAGCCGAAAGTTACGAAGATGTAGTTAATGAATATAGAATTACTTGGCCTATATATTTAAGAGACCGAAATACACCGGAAGAAAGAGCAAAATACTCAGAAGAATGGACACCAGAACAAGACCCCCGTTGGAGACAATGGCAATATAGAACCTCTGATTTACCCGCAACTGGCGTATTACATATGAAAGCGTATTATGACAGAAATAAAGACATAGATTCTAATATGGATATAGTTTATGAAAAAGAATATGAGAATGACCCAGATAGTGCTTTAGAAAAAGCAGATAATGAATTTGAACAGTTAATTGGTGATTTAGAACAACTAACTTTTGATTTACGTAAGCGATATATTGCATACAGAACAGATACATATAAAACAGCCGAAAAGTTTAGTTTGACAGAGTGGCTCGGGGATTTCATAAAAGATGGGGTAATACCCCCATCTGGCGTAAAAGATTCTAAAGGTACTTATTATACGGTATCAAAATCTCATCACGGTGTTACATTAAATTTATATCCACATTGGCTACCCAGACAAACAAGGCTTGAAGGTGGTAAGTCTTCAAATATAACTCATTTAAGAGTAAGAACAAATCCTTCACAGGGGCCGGGAGATTTTGCATTATGTTACATGGATGGTAAAAAACAAATTGCGGAAACTTGTACATATAAGAGCGCATGGTCAGATACTAATTATGTTGATTTATTGGCAGCCATTATTGATGCGCTATTTAATTTGCCCGAACGAGAGTTTATAAGAGTTGTAGCATTACCCAATTGGGGAAATACTAGAGAATCCCAACGCACTCAAACGGGTAATATCAAAGAATGGCATTATTTACCAGTTGACGCATCATGGTATCAAAAAGGAATAAATTTAATTAGACGAACTTTAGAAGATTTAAAAAAAATAGGCCGCAAATGGGAATCAGACCTCATAGCAGTAGAATATACTCATGGTGGTCAAATGCCAAAAGAAGGAGAAAGACTTACAGGTGAATGGGAAAGAAGAGATATTACTGCTGAAGATAAACCAGAACCTAGAGAGTGGTTTAAAAGACTATCTAATAAAGAAGAGAGAGAAAAATATATGCAACGTATTAAAGATGAAGTAAAAAGGATGTGAGATTAAATGGCTTGGCAAGATATATTAAAAAATCAGAGAAAGGTTAGGCAACCTAGAGTACAAACAACTGTTGTTGATGTTTCTGATAGAAAAAGAAATTTATTACCTAAGTGGGTTCAAAATAATACTACATATGAAACTAGGGCAGGAGTTAGAGCGCAATATAATACTTTAACAGAAATGTTTAGAATTAATACTGATAAAGATAAGATGTTGTTGGCTGCTTGGTATTTAAGAAGTTATATACCTAGAATAAATGGTAGGTTCCAACGCAATCTTAGAGAAAAGAATCCATTTGCGCCAAAAGGCCCATCTATTGCACCAATGCAGGTAGTTCCTATTAAAACTATGACAGGGAAATTATTGAGTTATGTTTTAGTCAAGTATAACAAAAAAATTCCAGAGATTAATTTTTTAAGACTTAAGGGTAGGGCTACTGATTTTCCAAATCTTGAAGTTATGGATTTAGGAAATGGTAATCCAGAACTTAATTGGGAAAATAATAATGAAGCAAAAGATTACTTTAGACAAATCTTTGGTCCAGCAGAAGTAGGAGAAACTCCACAGCAACCAGAAACAAGAACTATTGGTGATACAGTTGATGAAGAAACTAGAAGAACTATGGGAGGTAATTAAAATGGAAATGGCTCCAACTGATGATAACCCTATTGATTACCTGAAAAAGTTAGAAGGTATTCATGCCTTTATTTCGGAGTTTTTAAGCGAAGGTAGTATGGCTGCACCCACGCCTGAAATTAAAATGATGAAGCACGAATTAGAACAGATACTTGATTTATCAGAAACTGCTATTAACTCAATTGCAGATGCTGATTATCGCACCCCTTCTGATATTAGAAACAAATGGCAAAGTTTTATGAATCACATTTTAACGAAGTTTCATAAATATAATATGATAGATAGATGGAATCGGAGTGAGTATTCCGATATGGATAAATTACAAGAGGAATTAAAAAGTGTAAGTTGGTGGAATACCCTTAAGACGGGTGGCACTATCACAAGTGCGAAGGCGGGAATAACAAATATGGCTTATGGAAAAGGAGCGCAAAAACCAAAGAAGCCTAAAAAGGTGGAAGAGGAAGAGTTTCCTATTATTCCTGAAGATTTAGATTTTTGGAGAGATTAAAATGAGTTGGGAAATTATACTAAAAGAAATGGTTTGCCCTAGAGCAACGCAAGATTTGAAATTAAACACTAAGAATAGAAATGCAGCAATTAAAGCAGAACATATTAAATATGGCCCACTTAATTTGTCAGACGAACAATATTGGGTAGACGCGGCAAAACATTGGAAAACAACTACTGAGGTCGCTAAGGAATCAAAATGTTCTAACTGTATTGCGTTTGATATTTCTCCTAGAATGGAAGAATGTATGCCACTTGAAGGAGATTTAGGATATTGTTGGATGCACCACTTTAAGTGCCATAAAGATAGAACTTGTTATACTTGGGCCGCTGGTGGACCAATTGATGACGATAAGACTTCAAAACAGAATCAAGAAAAGGGTGAGTAAATGTCTTGGCAATCTATTCTTAAATCATATGACCTTGACGATTTTATTGTTGTTAAGGAAAAGAAAAAGAAAGTAACCGAGAAAAAGAAAAAAACTAAAGAAACAAAAAAGTTACCTAATGGTGATGTAGCCGAGGTTGATTATGTTCCTGAGTTTGAAAATGTTGTGGATGCTTTAGAAGATTGGAAAACGAAAGTAGAAGAAGTTTCAATTGATGATTTACGTATCACTGGTCGTGGTGCAAAACAAAATTTATCTATTCAAAATTTATTTGAAGTTATTGATGAACATGTAACACAAAAAGTCAAAAGAGATGGTGTAGGTGATTATGGTCCCGGAGTTAAGGATATAATTGAAGATATTAAAAAGGCGGTTGAATCTAAAAATTTATTAGATGGAAAAAATTTACAAAATTTATCAGATTATACTGCAAACCTTAAAAAGGTGGGTAGACCTAAATCAAAAGTAAACCCTCAAAATATTCTTTTTACTGTTCCTGATACTGTTGGTAAAGATGGCGCAACAAGTTGGAAAAAAGTGTATGGTCATTATAGAACGCCTGAATATATTAAACATAGAAAGGCTAAAGGTAAAGAAGAAACTATCGCAACTCCAGCAAAGGACTCTTGGTATAATAAAGAAATGGGAGCAGCAAGACCCCCTATGTGGCAAGTTTTATTTGGAAAAAATGCTGGAGAAACAGAAGATATTCCGGGTATAAATAAGGGGCTATTGCCGTTATTAGAAGATTTTGAAGACGCCATTGATGGTCCCGGACCAATTGCAGTATTAAAAGATTATGAAATTAAAGGTGCTTTTGAGCGTAAGGCTATTGAAAAATCACCTTCTTTTATGAAAGCCTTAACTGAAGTGTTAAGTGACCAAAGTTCATATAGAGATGCTACTGGACAAAAGCCCTTTGATAGATTATGGGTTAATTATGCTGCTGTTAAAAGAGCGTTGCAAATAAAAAACATTGAAGTTATTGATGAGAAAGATTCAGATTTTATTTTAGAATTACAAGGGTTAAAACAATTGAAAGATAATTATGAAATTGACACATTTAGAATTACTAATATTTCACTTAGATTAATAAGAACTATTTTGAAAAATATTGAAGATAACCCAGTAATTGCCACTGATAATTTCTTAGACACTCATCCACACGGAACAAACCTTAAAGGTATTTTTCTTGAGAAGCCCATTAATAGGTTGAATGATAGAAAGGAATTGTGGGATGCTGAAATTAAAAGGTTAAAGGGAGAAAATAAAGAAATTCCACCTTGGGCAAGACCGCCGGATATGCCGCCTGAAAGTGGGAGTGATGAAAAGAAAATGCTTAAGTCTCATTGGTCAGATTATTTAAGGAGGTATTAATTATGGCAGAAGATTGGAAAGAGCGTTTGAAGCGAATACAAGATGCTAATAGAAAAAGAACAGGGGGTAAACCTCACGGTTCAAGAAGAATGGAAAGTTCACGCGATTCAAAATTTAGGTGTGATATGTGTTCAAAGAAATTTGCACCCTATCAAGAAATGACATTGGATAACCAATTGCGTTATTGCCAAAAATGTGCTAGAAGGTTGGGTAAATTATGAGTAAAAAAACACGTAAGCATTGTCGAATGTGTCAATGTGAAGATAGAGAAGAAAAGGAACGTGCTATCAAGGCTTTATCAATTACACCTGATGAATTAGATGAACAAATGGATTGGCCTTCAGGAACAACAAGCCGGCATATGAGAAATCATGTTGGAGAATATGAAGAAAAATCTAATCCGAGATGTAAATTATGTATAGACCCCGGAAGAGAAATGTATGAAAAAGGTTTAGCAGAAGGAACCTTACAACCTAGTGCATTAGCGGTTGCTTTAGGAACTACAACAGAACAAATTAGATTACATATGCAATCTCATTTACAACCATTGGTTCAAAAATCAGCAGCAGCAATTTTGGCTAAGAAAGAAATTGATGAGATTGATTTATTATCAAGAAATATTCAAAAGGTGGATATGAAATTAGATGAGTTATTCCAAAAGGAAGACTTAGATTTTAAGGAATTAGAAACCTTAACCAAGTTAGCCCGTGAAGTGCGTGAGAGTTTAAAATATCTTATGGAATTCAAAGGGAAACTTGTTCACAAAAGACAAGATACAATTGTTATCGCACAGATGCAAATTGTTAAAGAAGTTTTGGCTCAACAACATCCGACTGTTTGGTTAGATGTTAAGAAAGAAATGGAGAGGAAGTTACAATGAGTTGGGAAGAAGTTTTAAAAAATGAAAGCGAACCATCCGGTTATGATAAAATGAATACTCTTCATAATGACATACTTTCTATGTTAAGTGCAATTGAAAAAATGCATATGAAACGATGGGAAAGGTTGAATGACCCAAATAGGGACGAAATGTATTATGTTGGTGCTAATGAAGGGTTAGAGAAAGATTTGGAAGAATTAGACAAACTTTTTGTGACATTTAGAGGAATGAGTTGATTAAAATGATAGATAAATTAGCAACGTGGTTATCTAAATATTCACAGTATTTACCAAGATATACAATATGGGGAAAAGGATTGTAATGCTCAATTGGGATTATTGGAACGCGCAACTTGAAGGATATAAAAATATAAATAAAAAGAAAATTTGGCGCGACCATAAGAACGAACATAAAGATATAATAGATAAAATTTACGAATGGTATTGGGGTGACGAACAATGAGTTGGGAATACATTGTAAAGGCAAAGACTGGTTCTAAAGGTGGTGGGTCTAAACCTGATAGAAAAAAGGTATTAACTAAACCTGAAAATCCTACAACTCTACATGAAGATATTAAAGCATTTAAGGAAGGTAAATTAGAGGATATTCGTCCGATTGATGATGAGTTATTAGATGAAGATATTGAAGAAATGCAAGAAATTTATGAAAAATATCCCGAATTAGCAGATGAAGATTTTGGAGATTTATATGGATGGGAAAATATTAGCGAAAACCCACAATGGCTTGCTTCCTTAAAAACGCCAAAGCCATATACTATGGGTGATGCTGCTACTTCACAAAATAATCCTCTTATTGAGAAGTTAAAGGGGAGGATGGTGGATAATGTTGTTGATATATTTAGAGAGTTTGAATTGTTTTTAGAAAGTAGTGGGTTTGAAACATATATAATAGAACCTGATAATCAACCAATACGTCATAATTTCCAAGCAATTCACCAACATAGTAGACCCCCAACCTTTGATAATTTATTCCCATTATATGTTAAATTAATTAAACAGTTAAAATGGGATGATGAGTGGATGAATGACGCGCAATCACAAGGGTTTGATGTTTCAAAGAATGTTTTGTGGGGTGTTAAAACTATAGAATATGATGTAAAACCAAGAACGGGTGCTAATGTTCGTCGTCGGATTAAAGAAATATCAAGTAGGTATGAATATGAAACTGAACCAGCAGGAAAACCAAGTAAAGTTCATGTATTAATATTTATGCGAGGAACAATAGATTTTGAAACATTAGATTATAAGTTTTATACGTTAAAATACACTACTGCTATGGAAAAAGATATATTACCATCTTCCAAAACACATCAGTCTATGGGACCTGAAAGTAGTTTTTACAATATCAGTGAGTTTAATTATAAAGCATTTTTTAGAAATATGTTAAATGGTGCCGAAACTGATGTGTTAACAATAGGTGGTGATGAACCTGATTCTACTATTATTAATAAATTAAAGAGTTTCTTTGGTTATTATTTGAGGTTGTGATATTATTAGTTGGGGTCTTATTCTTAAAAGTGTTAATTTTCCCGGAAAGGGAAAAACGCCTGCTTGGTTAACATTATTGGGATATGAAGGTGGTGTTCTTGAAGTATGGATAGATAAGGCAAAAAAGGTTTTAGAGAAAGATAATAGCCCACCTAATTTTTCAACATTTATTAGATTACTTAGAGATACTGAACCTGAATATGCTGCTCAACAGTTACTTCAATTACAAGAGTTTTCAATAGCCGAAAGAAATAGGCTTGACGATTTGGCTGAAGAAAATTTAGCAAAACTTCAGGAAGGGTTTAAAGAATATATTGATAAGCCTGTTAATCTTCCACCTGCTGCACAAGCACAAAATGAAAGAAGATTACATATAATTGAATTATTTCGACAGGCTGCTGAATATCTTAGACAAGAAAGGAATGTAGATTGGGGAGAACTAGAAAGTGCTATTTCAGAAATTAATGATGTTAGATATTTGAATCAATATTTAGAAGATTTTGGTGATGATGTGAATTCTATTATTGCTAGTAATCTTCCAGAAAAAGGAGTTGATAGATTAACAGCCCTTTATAGCAAGTATAGTTTTGGTGAGGATTATCAAAAACAATATACAGTTAATACTATTACTAATGAATTAGCATTAGTATATCTTAATGAAATTCAAGAACCGATTGTTCTTTCTGGAAAGCGACAATTTGGAAACTTTGCTCAAAGAGGGTTTCTTGCAAATCCTGATAAACCTAATGTTGCTCGTAATAGACCCCCTGCTAAACCATTTAAAGTAAAAGGTTTATCTAAAATTCAAACACTAAAGGGCCGAAAGAAAAGGTTTACTGATTTATTTTTGTCACTTTTTAAGGGTGATTTATCAGAGCAAGAAAATATTACTAATCAATTAGCGCAGGATTTAAAAAGTAGAGCGGTCAATAGACAAGCAGTATTAGATGTTGTTTCAGATATTGCGTTTAAAATTAATCAAGAAATGATAACTATTGAAGAGGCTAATAGAATGTCTGGTTTAGATTTTAATACGATAACGAGTTTAATTCCTAGTACTAGGGCTGGGGATAAAGAAGATTTTATTGCTGATTTTAAAAATGCTTTATTTTCTGATGGTGCTAAGGGACAAAGAGATATGACTAGGCAATTTGAAAATAAAATGACACAATATAGGTCTGGTGTTCCTAAACTATTTAAAGATTTTATTACTGATTTAATCAATAAACCTAACATTTATGAGGACACATTTAATTCAATTTATACTAATTCTTATTTGAAATTTAGACAGGATAGTGATTTGGGCGGCTTTATACAGATGGGAACCATGCCCGGAAAAAGTGGTAAAAGAGTTGCCAGTTGGAAAATACAGCCTAATGTTCCAAATTCAAGAAAGTTAACAAGATTATATGAATGGCTTGTCAATAGGAATCAATCAATATTAAACGATGCTAATGATAAAGAAAAATCTGGGTTAAGAGCATTGAGAAAACTTTATCGTAATTTTAGAAAAGATAATGTCGAAGACACTGAAGAAGAATTATTTGGTAATTTATTGAATATAAGTGTTAAAGATGAGTCCGACCTTTTACGCACTTTTACTGACCCCTTTGAAAAATCCATCGCTAGTTTATTTATAGAAGTTAAAGATGGTACAGTTAATTTAGAAGATTTGACCTCTACATATAATGTTAGTTTAGATAAGACCATTAATACAGTAGATTTGATTCAAGAACTTCATGAAACTGAACGGGTTGTGGGTAGTTCTAATATAACAAATTTATTGACGCAAAAATATCCAGAAAAAATTACTCCTGAAATTACTGATGAAGAATTAGCAGGTGTAGTTAGAAGTTTTATTGCAGATTTAAATAAAGTAGTTAAGAAAATCGTGATTACAGTTAAGGAATTAATTACAAAAAAACTTCAATTAATGATTAATAATCAAGGTAGATATTTACCATTAAATAGCGCTATATTTATTATTTTAGAAGGTAAGGGCTTAATTACAGAGGTGTAAAGATGACTGAAGAAGCGAAAAATAAAATCTTAGAAGCGTTACGTTCCGGCGTAGATGTTGAGGGTAAATTAGATGATGTTGAAGACTATTATGTTGGTGAAAAGGAAGTTATGGAGCAGGATGAGTGGGACAAACTTCTTGAAGAAACTAGAGAAGAATTTAGTTCTGACCCTGATGCTCAACTTAAGGCTAATTTTAAAACTGCTTATAAGGAAGTTATTTATGATAAAGTTCGTTATAATGGTAAACCATTAAATTATGAGGATTTTACTAATCCAAATTTAGACATTGAAGATATTACTATTCTTTCAACTGTGTTAAAAAATCCACCTCAATATGAAAAATGGTTAAAGAGTGTAAAAGGTTTTAAACTTGCTCATTCTGAATTTTTAACAGAAAATGATAAAGATTCGTTAGATGCGATTGTTAATAGAATTGCTGAGTTTGTTGAACGTGGAGCAAGTATTACACAAATAGATAGGGCGGAATTATTACCTGAACAATTAGTGAGGGGCTTTTTGAATTTTGAACTTCAAGAAGATAGGGATGATATTTATGCGTATTGGAGAAAAATTGGGGTAAGATATAATTCAGTAGGAACCGCACTTAAAGCGTTTCAAATAGCAGCAGAAAACTCTAATTTAGATGAAGGTATTATTGAAGAGATTAACAATTTAAAAATGCCTCCTAATTATATTGGAAGTGTCCCTCCTATTACTCGTGATATAAAAAACATTTATGTAAGAATTGGCGAATGGGTCGCATTTACTGGTCAGGCTATTGCTGAAGCAAAGGAACACGCTTTGAGTGGAGAATTTTTTAGTCGCGGTGAACCTAGAGACTTTAAAGATATGAAACTTGAAGATAGACTAAAACGGGGTAAAATTGTTCCAGAATGGAGAAGGGAGGATATTGCAGAACATGGCCAAAGAGAACCTACGCATGAATTAGATGAGCAGGAATTTGATAAGCAAACAGCAGATTTTGAAGATTTGGACCCTTATTATGCTTATGAATTAGAAAACCAGTTTAATTTTCCGATTCGAACTCTTGAAGTTGAAAAGGCTAAAAGAATTTTGAATAAGTGGTTGGAGACAACTAAACGACGCGGCGATATGAAAGAAATTGAGAAAGTTTTGCATAAAAAAGTTCTTGAAATCCAATTACAGGCCCACAAAAGTACTGGTAATAAAACGTATCATCTACCATATACCGATTGGGTCTTATCAAGATATACTATTTCTGAATTGGGTGAAGAAGCACCAAAAATTTCTGAAATAACTGGTAAATTTTTCGATGAACTTTCTAATATTTTGTTCGAATTAAAAGGTCAAGAACAAGTTGATTCGCCAAAAGAGGGTAGTAAATTTACAGGCGTACAAGTCGGTGACAAAGTAAAGGATATTGATATATCAACATATCAACAAGGTATAGAACCAGTTCCCAGAAAGTTTGATGATGAAAATTTAAAAGATAGATTAAAGAGTTTTTTGGAAAAATTAGATGAGTATTATTTTACACCTATTATTGGTAAAGACGATTTATTTGTTGGTGGTATTCCACCTAGATTTGCAACTGATTTAGAGGGTGCGCGGTCATTTAATTTAATTGGTATAGAATTTAGTAATCACCCTCCTCTACAACAAACTAAGAATATTCACGCTAAATTAGAGGATAATGTTAATTTAGGCGCTTTAAAGAAGGTTAGAGATTATTTAAAACAAGAAACTACTTCTGAAACACAACAAAACACTCAAAAATATATTGATGATTTAGTAGAATTAGTTGATGCTCTCACTCTTTTATTTGAAGATGAACAGTGGGCCATAGAGTATGCTGCTTACCAATTAAATTTATATTTAAAGGGTAAAGGTTCTGTTAATAAATTATCCAATTTAAAAATAAAAGATGCAAATGCTCAAAAATCATTCGATGCCTTTAACAAGCGTGGCGGTCGTGGTAAGTCTATTGTTTATTCTTTAAGGGCTTATCTTTCACTCCCTAGGTTTAAGAAATTAATTGCTGAACAGGAAAAAATGGGCATTAGTGTTAGCCAATATAATACTGTAACTAATGAAATTTTAAATTTGACAGAGCCCGAAAGACAAAATAAAATTCCTGACGTTGCTAAGTCTTTACTTGAAACTCATGATGTTGTTAGAAAAATGAAAGGTAAAGAAATTGTTTATGGTAAATTATCCCTATACAATGTTGATGCTATGGATTATATTATTACAAAAATGGATAATAAATATAATGTTGATATTACTGCTATGGATGTTATGACTATTGCTAAATCTTGTGATTCTTTCCAATCATTATCAAATAACCACGGGTTATCTCAAGAAGTTATTTATGAAATTAAGGGGCTGTGTAGATAATGACAGAAGAAGCCGCTGAAGACAGACCACCTAGAATTAAATCTGAAGAGGTTACATTTAAAAGGATGTCTGAAAGTAAAGCGGTAAAAACGTTTGTTAAAGATGGATATACTGGTTATCGAAAAAGAAGAATGCGGTTCAAAACTTTATCTAGAGATTCTATTTTTGCTACTGCTCCTGCAACTATGTTTGTGGCCTTTTTAGGCGATACTCCTGTTGGGGTCATAGGTTACTCTAAATATAAAAATTTGTTATTAGATGCTGGGGTTCATGTTAGAGAAGAGTATAGAGGAAGAGGGCTTACCGGAATATTGATAGATAAAATTATAGAAGAGAAAGGAAACAAAACTTACTTGGTAAATATATCTAATGAGCAAATAATTAATTCTTATAGACGAAGGGGGTTTGTTGATATAGATAGAACTAATTTACCTGAAGAAATTTTAGAAGAATTAGATATTGCTAGTGATTTAGAACAAGTCCAAAAATATATGCAACATTTGCCTGAAAAGTGGATGGGGATTTTAAAATTGGGAGGAATGTGAAAGTGGAAATTGATGCTCTAGATTTTGCATCTGAAATGGATATGGAGATTTCTAAATCTTCCTTTCCATATTTTTTCCAACATATTCTTGGATTTGAGTTTACTTCTTTCCATCAAGAATGGTTAGATTTAATGCACAATTCAAAACGTGCAGTTATTATTTGTAGTCGTGACCACGGAAAATCTGTGTTTATGCATTCATGGGCAGTATGGAATTTAGTTTTTCAACCGCCTCCATTTCAAATGCTATATATTTCTTCTAACCATAAGCAGACTATGGTTCACATGAGAGATATTGATAAATTATTCAATAAGCCGGCTCTTAAAAGGTTTAGACCGAGTAGAGGATGGGCGGTAGGAAACATTACACTTACAAATGGAAATTCGATTCTTGAACGTTCAGTTGGTTCACAGATTCGTGGACTTCACCCGCAAGAAATTATTATTGACGACCCTCTAAAAGAATTTAGTCTTAACGCCATTAAGCGTGTAACTGATTGGTTCTTTGGTGATATGATTCCAACTCTTCACCATACTGCATCATTAAGAATGATTGGAACACCATTTACATATACTGATATTTTTACAGAACTTGAGGAAAATGAAGCATACACTGTTAGAAAATATCCTTGTCTTAATCAATTGAATGAACCACTTTGGCCGGAAAGATGGGATTATGATGCACTAATGCAACGTAAGTCTGAAGTGGGTTCTTTAAAGTTTACAAGAGAATATATGTGTATTCCAGTATCAACAGGAACTTCTTTATTCAATCCTGAACATTTAGGTGAATGTAAAAAATTAGGTAAGGATAAAATCTTACTTATGCGACAAAGAAAGAGTCAAGGTTATAAATACTTTGTTGGTGTAGACCCTGCTATTTCTACCGATGGGGATTACAATGTTATTTTGGTTTTAGAAGTGGACGAGAATAAAAATAAAACTGTGGTATTTGTAGACCGTTCAAAGAATGTAGAGTTTAGAGAGAACATTAATAAGTTAAAGTTAATCGGTCAATTATTTCAACCTGAGTCTATATTCTTAGAAACTAACACTTTCGCTAAATCCTTTACACAAGAACTTAGAAATGAAACCGACCTCAATGTTCACGATTTTACAACTACTAGAAAGAAGAAAGAAGAAATCATTCTTAATTTACAAATGAACATAGAAAACCACAAAATAGTATTTCCAAGAGGAAGTGAAGAAAGTAGAAGAGTCACAGATAGCATTTTAGAGGAATTATCAATGTTTGCCATCACTGACACCGGAAGGTTTGAAGGTGTAGGGGCGCATGACGATTTAGTAATGGGGCTTGCCCTTGCTAATGCCGCAACTCATCAATTGATGGATAATTTTATATTATTAGATGATATAGATATTTTTGGCACTAAGGAAGAAAAACCAATTAATTCTATAGGAGGTGGGGTACTTGGTCTTAATTTCTAAGAGTGAAAAGGGAGATAAACTTCGTGAACTCGCTGAGTTAGAAGATGATAAAGAAAGAATTGAATCTGAAATTAAATTGGCCTCTTGGTTAAAAGAGCAACCTATTTCAGATGAATATGAAATTGCTACTAATATGGCTAAGGCTTTTAATATGAATCTTTCTCAGGTTAAGAAAGAACTTGAGGCATTTCCTGAAGATTGTTCTTATGAGCAACAAGATATTCCTAAGTTAGTTAAACAGTTGAGAAAACATCGTCGTACTATTAAGGGTTATGATAAATTTAAATTTACTAAAGGCATTGAGAATTTAATTAATTCTTATAGTTCACATTTAGATAATTGTATTAAATCTATTTATTGGGTATCTAAATATGAACACCCTTTAAAACAAATGTCATTTACTGAGACTGATTTAAAAAAGATTCACTCTATTAAGGACTATGATACTAGAAGTCAGGTTATAGATTCTTTGTGTAAATTTTGGGAAGCAGATTTAGAAATTAAAAATATGAGTTATTCTAAAGAGTATTCTAGATTATTTAAACAAAAAAAGTTAGCGAAAAAAGAATTTAGACAAGTGTTAAAGAATATTCCACATCAATCCGTTAGAAACAATTTGTCAAGTCAAGTAGACGATTTTATTAAAAAATCTGTTTGTGATTATCCCGGAATTTCCTCTAGAGAAATACATGATAGAATGCCAAGTAAACTTTACAAAATATCTTCCCCTCAAATTATTTCTAAATCTATAAAGAAAATTGGAATAACAAATATTAACGGTGCTAACTATAAATTACCTGACGAAATTAAAAAAGATTTATATTCATATACTGCATCATTTATTGATTCCGATGGTTATATTACAATGGATAAGAGTTTTAATCCTAGAGTTGGTTTGGTCGCAACGGGTGATAGAGGGAAGGCGTTTATGATTCAAATTCAAAAAGAATTAGGTATTGGTAAATTACATCTTGACCAAAAATCTCCTCAAGGAACTAGACCCGTTAATAGATTAAATTTTTATTCACAGTCTGATGTTCATGAATTACTTACAAAGTGCTTACCTCATTTTAGAATGAAGGGAAAAAATGCTGAGTTATTATTAGAATTAATTAAGATGAAGCAGGGATTTAAAAAAGAGTCTTGGTATAAGGAACGTTGTGAAGAAATTTTTAAGTTAATGAAATGGGAGAATCATAAAGACCACGTTGGTTATAACTTCGCTCAATATGGTATTGACCCAACAATTGTTGCCAAATTACATGATAATTGTAAGATGGATATTATGAGTGATTTAGAATCTATTAAAAAGGATGAGTAATTATGTGGTTTGACGTTCTTAAAAAAGATGATGCGTGTACTCGTAAAGTAAAAGCACGATATAAGAAATGGCCTTCCGCGTATGCTTCAGGTGCATTAGTTCAATGTAGAAAAGTAGGGGCATCTAATTGGGGAAAATCCAAAAAGAAAAAGGTTAAAAAGTGTAGTGTTTGTGAAGAACATAAACATGATGAAGTTTCTAAGGATTGGGTAAGTTGCGCTTCATGTACTGATGATAAAAAGGGAACAGAACCTTGTGGTAGAAAAGACGCATCAAAGGGTACAAAGCGTAGATGTAGACCAACTTGTTCAGCCTGTAAAGATTACAAAAGAAGAGGTGGAAAACCTAAGAGAAGAAAAGCGGGAACTTTTTCAAAAGAAAAAGATGAAGGATTACATGGATGGTTTAAAAGGAGAGGTTAATTATGGAAGAATGGTTTAACACTTTAAAGGCGGCTTGTACGAAACGAACTAAAAAAACAAGTTCAGACCGTAAAGGAAAAAAATGGATGGCTTGTGTACCAGCAGGTAAAGGAAAAAAGAAGAAGTATAAAAAAGTTCATTGGGGTCAAGCAGGAGTTAAGGTTACAGGAGGAAGTGGGAACACTAAAAGAAAAAAATCATTTAATGCGAGACATAAGTGTAAAACTTGTAAAAGAGGCGATTATTCAGCAAGATGCATGGCGTGTAGGGATTGGTAATTATGTTAGGGATTATATTAGCGTCATTAATTATTTTGGTTGCCATTTTTTGGTACAATTTTTGGATAGCACTAAATGACCTTATTGATTTTAGTATTGAAGTTGAAGCCGAGGAAATAACAGACGAGTTGTGGAAAAGTCATAAATTATTGCGGAGGATTCAAAGATGAATTGGACAAATGTATTAAAAATAAATGACGCAACGATTTTATTGAGAACCATTCTAACAATTTCTAGAGAGATTACTAGTAAACATGAAATTAAATTACAAGCACATATAATGGCTAAACAAGTTAGACATTTATATAATATAGAACCAAAATTGGAAAGTATTAAAAATGCTATTAGAGAAAGTACAAATATGGTTTGGCGTGACCCCGATATGGCAGAAAAACAACTTAGAAATGACCCTAGTATAATAATGGAATTAGAACGTAACAACCATTCCATAGATGATGTTGATTGGGAAGAAATTTCAGCAGCGGTTCTTTCTATTTATGATAAGGCTATTGACGCATTAACGGAGGCAGATATTGATGGCTGAAAAAAGAAGATGGAGAATTGGAAACTTCTTGAGAAGAAAAACTCCTAAACCCGGAGACCGTAAAGTATTCAATTTAGGAATACAAGAAAGAGAAGCAAATTATTTAATGACAACACCTCTATTATACAATGTTGCATATAATTCGGTTATTACTAGAACTTGTATTACACAATTAAAAAATGAAGTGTTTAGGCGTGGTTATGAATGGAGGAAAAACTTTGCTCATAAATGTCAAGATTGTGGAAAACAACATGAAAAACCAGTTGAAGAGTGTTCAGAATGTGGTTCTAGAAACTTAAAGAAACCGGACCAAAAGCAACTAAAGTATGCTAAACATATGTTTGAGGGTTATGTTAATAAATCTAATCAGATGTTGATTGATGTGCTTAAAGAACTTGAAGATGATTTAAATATTGTTGATGATGCTTATCTTGTTCTTGTTAAAGAGTATTATTTAGATGGTAACGGCGAGATTAAATTACACCGTGTTAAAGAAATCTATCGTGCTGACCCAGTTACTATGGCTATTTATTCCGACGAAGTTGGAGAAAGAGGAACTAAAGGTTTTACTGCTCTAAATGATAGAAATTATATTTCAGAAAATCAATTTGAATGTCACCCTGAAACCCAAGAAATTCTTTATCCTATACATTATGTAAATAGAGTGCATGGTGAAGACCAGTTCTTTATTGAAGGTGAAGTTTTACACTTTAGTAAATATTCTCCAACAAGAATGTATGGACAATCTCCTGTCATTACATTGTTTAATCATATTACTACTCTTATTGCTATGGAGAACTATGTTAATCAGTCTTATACTAAAAGCCGTATGCCTAAAGGATTGCTTGCTGTTCAAACTAGAAATATTGAATCAATGAGAACTTTTTGGCGAGCGGTTAAAGAAAAGATGGAAGAAGACCCACACTTTATTCCTGTTATGGGTATTGAAGCAGAAAATGGAAAGGGTTCAGTTGAGTGGATTAAATTTATGGATTCATTGAAAGAAATGGATTATGTTGCAGTTAAGGAAGATTTGCGAGATAGGATTGCTGCTTTCTATGGGGTTAGTAAAATCTTTATGGCAGACAATTCATCAAGTGGTGGATTGAATAATGAAGGTATGCAAATTCTTGTTACAAATCGTGCGGTAGAAATGGCACAGAATGTTTACAATCATTATGTCTTCCCTTGGTTTGTTGGGGAATTCGGAATTACAGATTGGAAATTAGTATTGCCACCATCAGAAGAAGAAGATGAAATTGCAGTAATGCGAAAGCGAGAAATTGAAGTTAATATTGCTGCTTCAATTAAAAATCTTGGATTTATTGTTGATATGAATGAAGATGGTGAATTTACATTCAAGAAAGAACCACCCGCACCACCGGCAGGACAACCACAACAAGGTGGTAAAGGTGATAAAGGTGGTAAAGTAGAAACTGACCCTTATGCTGGAACAAATATTGATGCAAGTCAATTAGGACAAATGCAAGAACAAATGATGGCGGGTGGAAAAGATTCATCCGGCGGAGGCACAAGAAATAAACCCTCTATGAGCGTTGGGCCTGATAAGAGAGCCACAGGCTTACCAAAAGAAGCCGGAAATCAAAATGTCGATAAAAGAACAGAAAGAAGGTGATTAACATGAATTGGTTTGATGTATTAAAGGTTCAACAAAGGTTGTTTGATGAACCATCTTTAACAGAAGAAGAGGAAGCAATTTTAGATGAAGGGTTGGATGAAAATCCATTCTTAAGACCAAGGGAAGGTAAAGTCTTACCAGCGACCAAAGGCCATAAAAAACCTAAAGAATCAAAACAATTAAAACTTCCGGGTGCGCCTGTTAGAACAAAAGTGCCTATATCTGAATTTAGAGACGATTCTAGACCAACAGGTGATGATACAAAATTAACCGTTCAACAACAAACAAGACTGGCTCAAAAGGAACCTAGAGGACACTTTAAAGAATTAGCCAATGAAATGACAAGATTGGCATTACGTTCTCAAAATTCTGCTGGTCAAAAACAAAAGAAATTATTAGGGCGTATGAGAATGCGCTTAGAAGCGGAGAATATACCGAGGGCTTAATATGACAAGTAGAGAAGAAGTTGCGAAAATTCGTAGAGAACTGCAAGAAACTGAAAGAGTGCTAACTTTAGCAGAACAGAAAAAAACTATCAATAAAAATCATGCACCTGTGCAATTACCTGATAAAAAGACTCATTATAATGAGAGGACTTCATCCAATCAAATTGATTATGTTGTCCATTTGCCTAAGAAGCAAAAGCGTAGCGAAAATAAGTGGTGAGTAAAATGACTTTACTGAAAGCCTACCTAATGAATAAGCGTGACCCGTTTACATTAGCAAAGGCTTTCCTTGATGTGCTTAAAGATGAACAGGCATGGAGAGAAGAACAATTAGGTGAGTTAGGCGCAAAATACTTTAGTGAAGCGATGGAATTTTATGAAGATGAACTTGCTGAAATCAATGGTAAAATTGTAGAAAATAATACCAAAATTAAAGAGGTTAGAACAAGACTTGCTCCTAATTATACTTTTGAAGATAAAATTGAGTATGAGGGTCCGGATGGTGAAACTTTTATTCGTAGAGAAACTAGAGGTCTTACTGATGAAGAATCTAATTTGGCACGTTTAGAATTAGAAAGTGCTGAATCTCTTAATAATGATTATTCTGAAATAAGGGAATCTGTTAACGGCCACTTATCTGATTTAACTAAACACTATACTAATTTAACAGGTGAGGAATACGATAGAAGTGATGAAAATAAAATACGTTTAACCTTGAAAGGGTTAGAAATATTAGCAGGTAGAATAGATGATTTAGGCGAAATTAAAAAACCTGATTCTATAAAACAATTGGATGCTAATTTAGAGAATGCTAAGAAACTTTACGAAAGTTCATTAGAAGAATTAAAATCAGATTTACAGGAAAAAAATGCTCCCCAAGATATTATTACGAATGAAACTGCTAAATTAAAACGCAAGTTTGAGACAAAAATATCTACATTACAATCATCAAGAAATGGAATGTCTGATAGTTATGATGCACTACTATCTCAAAAATATAAACTTGAACAAAGAATTATTAGAGGAAAAAGAGATTTAGAAAGAATGGGTATTGATTTAAAAGAATACGGTCCAAAATATTCAAAGGAATCAGACTTTAAAAAGCCACGGCCTAAGCCTGAAACGGCGGAAGAAAAGAAGGCTAGAGAAGAAAAGGAAGAACAAGAAAATAGTGAAAGAAGAATAAATTTGAAAAAACAAGCGTTAGTTCGTTTAGCAAAAAGAGCCCTTGAATGGGAAAAACAAGGTTTTATTCCTGGCCCAAAATACAAAGCAGGAAGAAGCAAAAAGGCAGGTAAATTAGATAGAGATTATTCTCGCCCAATTACAAGTGGAAAATACAAAGGTATTACCCTTAAAGGGAATGATGTCCAATTAGATGCAAAAATGACTAAACTAGTAAATGATAGCAGTATTGGTGTCAATGAACTTATTAGTCAGGTTAATAAACTTAATCCAAAATTAAACGTTTCTCTTCCTGAAACACAAAAAACTGTTGACGTGAAAAGAGATATAAGAGGACTCCCTATTAAAGATAAAGATGGGAAAGACATACCAGTTAAATTTGGTGAAAATAAACCATACACTCAAGAAGAAATATCTCGCGCTAAGAGTCAAGAACAGAAAGAATATATGGTGCGTATGAATAATTTAGGTATCGGTAAGGGAAAAAGAAAAGTTAAACAAACTGCTGGTAATTTAAAAAATTGGAAGGAGTGGAGAGAAGAGTTTTCAAGAGTAGTGAGTGATGAAAATCTTCAATTAATGCGTGACCAATTAGATAATTTTTTTGAAAATTTAGACCCTGAAGTTATGCGTCTATTTGATAAGGATGCACATTCTACTGATACTACTAGATTTGGTTTGGCATCAAGTAAGGAAGGTTCAGATGGTAACATTAGATGGACTAAACACGTTAGTAGAAGAAAAACATTACAAATGTTAGGTAAGATTTTTTCTGAAGCATTAAGAACTGATATTTTATCTGATATACAAAAAATTAGTGCAAAGAAAATTCAGGATGCTATTGACGATGAGTTAGGGGTTTCTGACGAAAAACAAATTAAAGAAAAACCCGTTGCTGACCAACAGGTTACTAATATGATGGAATTACTACAAGATTTTTATGATGAAACTCAAATTCTTTTAGAATCTGATACCGATGATGAATGGAATGAAGAACCCGTTGAAAGGTTAGAAAGTTTAACTGAAGAAGTTGCACAATTATTACAGGATATGGATGAAGAAAATCCTTCACAAGAAAATTATGTTAATTTATTAATTAGATACCATTTAATAAATATTACAATTAGGGAATTGGGCAAAGATTTACCAAACCAAGCCTTACAAGCAAAGCGTTCTTTAAGGGAATATTTAAATTCATTAGAGGATAAATATGAAGATATGTATGGCAATATTGCTGATAATGAATTGCAATCTTTACAACGTCTTGCTCAGGATTCAACTGATTCCGAAGAAGATAGAAAAAAATTAGAACAAGAAATTAGAAGAACATCTACTAAAACTTCTTGGAAGCCACCTGAAGGGTATTACGATAAAGATGATACTGTTAGAAGAAGAGAAAGAGTAAAATTACATAAAGCGGAATTGCAGATGCATATTGATATATTTAAACGATTATCTGATGGTGAAGATGTAAAACTAACTAAACCTATTAGACACCCTGACCAAACTGATAAAGAATATGCAGAAGCAAAACGTAGGTTTGAACCTAAAGTTATTTCAGGTAAAAAAATCCCTAAAAGAAAAGGTAATCAAAGACCTCTAAAACGATTGGCAGAAATGGTTATTCCTAAATTTAAAGTTGATATGGAAAAATCTAGACAAAAGAGAATGTATGGTAAAATTTTAACTCAAGAGCATATTGATGGTGTTAGAAATAATTTGGTGGCAGAATTAGGAAGAGGGGAAGAAGTTGATATTGAAAATTTTGATAGTTTGTATTCTTCAGCGGTAGATATTATAGGACCAAAATCTTATACTGATAGATATAAACAGGTTAAGACTTTAACAGGTAAAGAATTAGAGCAACTCGGATTAGAGGATGTTAAGGAAGAATTTTTAGCAAGAAGGGTTAGAGGTGAAGGTACTGATGACGAAGAATTTATTCCTGATTCTGAAATTAGTGATACCGATGAATTTGATGCCGCTAATACATTAATGGACCAAGCAACTGCTATGGTTATGAATTACAAAGATGACGATGGTAAGATTGTTGAAATACCTGAAGATGCAGCGCCTTATTTAGAAATAGTAGAACAACGATTTAAACAGGCTAGAGATGAGGCTTTAAAGGTTCAAGCAGAAAGTGAAGATGATGAACTTCCTAACGAGTTCCGTTCTAAATCTGGCACAACAATTAATTTTGATGAGTGGTTACAAAATATAGAATCGGCAAAGGCTGAAGCGCAATCTAAGAAGTTAGATGAAAGTAAATATGGTGAAGATAAAAAGGTTAAGAGAAAACCTAAGAGACCTGTTGTTAAATTACCAGAAACAAGAACAATTGATGAAGAGAGAGAAAGAGGAGAAAATTTGTTAGACCCTTCAATTTTAAGAAGACCTGAACAGGAGGAAGAAGAATGAGTTGGAAAAAGATATTAAAATTTCAATCTGACGGTTTAGACCAGTATAATGTGGATGAACTTTTAATTCACCCAATTGAGCGATTAGGATTTAAATTGGCAAAGGGTCACAGTTATTATCACGACGTAGAAGGAATTTTTCCGGGACAGTTTTCTTTAGATTTTGACCACACAACAGGAACGCGATATACTGTAAAAAGAACGCATATACGTGCTACCCCGACATCTCCTCAATATTATATTTTTAAGGGTAATAGTGGAATTGTGCATAAACCTTTTAATTATATAGAAGTAGTAGATTGGTTTGAAAACGAAGTGGAGAGTTTAACATGACATGGTTTGATGTAATAAAAGAAGATAGCCCAGCATTGGCTAGTCTATCACAAAAAGAAAAGAAGAAACTCAAAAAGGTTTTACAATCAGCAGAGCCTTCAGAATATTTCGGTCAAGACTTTACAAAAATGGGAGAATTGATTGATTTAATGAAAGAATTAGATTTGGTCAAAGGTGACAAAAAAATGCAAAAGAAAATGAAAAGCATGACGGAGAAGAATGTTGATGTTGTTGCTATGGCAGCCAAACTCAGAAAATCTTACGAAGAAATATATAGAGAACTTCGAGAGATAGTCTATCCTAAAAGCAAGGGGTTGAGAAAGAAATGAGTAAAATGGATTACGCAGTAGCGTGTAAAGAATTAAGAAAACATATCACTTTATTACTAATACACTTCGATAACGAAGATGAAGAAGGTTGGAACAAACTACTTAAAATTGCAAAATTTGTGGTGGAGGTAGATTTAACATGAGCGAAGAAGCAGAAAATGAAACGCTAGAAGTTCTGAAATTATTAGTGGATAAAATCCAAAAATTAGAAGAAACTGTTTATAACAATGACAACGTATTAATGAAGGCAGGACTTGTAAAGGTTGATAGCCCAACACCAAGTATGGGTGGCGGAGATGGAATTATTCCTGATTCTAAATCTATTGCTAAGATGAGTTGGGATGAAATCAATACATTGGTTACTAGATTAGGAGGCGGAACAATATGAATACTGAAAAAATCTTAAAAAAGTTGAAAGAGATTCAAGTTGAGGCGATTAATAATCTACATAGTGATGATAAGGAAAGTCAACTTCAAGTTGCCGATAAGGAAAAATTACCAAATGAAGAACTTGTTGGTGGAGAAGAAGTTAAGATTAAAAGACCAAAGGCTGAAAATGTTAAAGTCCCTGATAGTTTAAGTCGAACAACACCAATGGCCGGCCCAACAAAATTCAATACACCTGAAGAGGTTTATACTAGTGGTGAAAAGAAAAGTGTCACAATTGAATCAATCCAAGCACAATTAGATGATTTAAAAAAAGATATGGACGCTGATAGATGGGGCGGAGAATTAGGTACATTATTAATGAGGGCCGAAGCGTATTTAACTGAACATGAGCAAAATAAGCGACAAGGTAGAGTTAAATATGACCAACGGGATATTGATGAATTAAGGCTTGAAATTAATAGAAATCCCCCTAGCCCTAGTAATATTAAAAATGTCTTAGCCCGATTTCCGTGATTAGTATGCCATTAAGCGGCCTTAGTTTTAGAAAAGAGAAAAACCCTCTTTCTAGGCGTATTCAACGCCTATTTGAACAAGTTAGGGCTGACTATCTATCTGCTAAACAACAACCTAAAGAATTTGCTAAAGATTGGGAAAAGGCAGTTGATAAACTAATAAACATTTATTCAGATATTGACGACCTTTCTTCTCAATTAAAAACTGTATTAGAAGAAAAGGATTTGAATTCTTCTGAAGCAAAGGATGCTACATCTTCAACTGCTCAAAAAGTATATAATGCTGTTAAAACTTTAAGATACGACAGTGATTATGTTAGAGACCCCTTTGTTAAAAAGTTTGGTAAAGAGGTTCTTGAGAAATTATTAGAGAGTAAAGCCCATCTTGCTTTATTTATTCATTGGTCACTTAGAAATGACCGAAATGCACTTCCTAGAGAGTTTTGGGAGGAATACCTTCCCGAAGGTGACAAAATAACGGATGGGTATGAGGGTCTTGACCTACATGAGAAGGCGATAGTACCCTTCATTACTGAACATTATGGGGATGGAAAAAATAGTCAGGGTGTTAAAGCAAAAGTTAAGGGGTCTATGGCCTTATTCAAGGATTTATACACACGTTTCTATTCCAAATCCGAGTGGGCCGAGTTACTTGGCCTCGATATTGAGAAGTCTGAAAAAGATAAAAGCGATATTAACTTCATGGTTCCAAATAAACCAATGTATAGAATTTTTGAGATTGACGATATTAAAGAGTTACGTGGTTTTACTGGAGATTGGCTTGTTCAAGAAAAATATGATGGTATGCGAATACAATTGCATAAAATTGATAATAAAGTGAAAATCTTCTCATTTAATGGTAATGATATTACAGATAAATGTTCAGAACAAGTTAAAATTCTCAAAGAAAAGAAGTTTGGGGAATGTATTTTAGATGGGGAGTTAATGTTAGCAACAAAAGAAAAGCCTCTTCCCCGCGCCCAAGTTATTGCTCATGTATTTAAGAATAAAGAGGTTGATGGGGAGTTAAAGGTTCATGTTTTTGATATTATGCGCCATAATGACCGTGATTTAGCAGATTCTCCTTTACAAGATAGAATTAATATTTTATTTCAAAATTATTCCATTCATTCGGATGAAAAATTGGCGTTTCCATCTAAGAAAGACACGCGAATTGCAGATAGTTTGGAAGATATTCAACGTTATGGTAAAGAAATTATGAAAATCCCAACATCTGAGGGTGTTGTCATTAAAGATTTAACTTCTACTTATATTAAAGGTGCGAAAAAGAATCCTAAGTGGATAAAATGGAAAAAATTTGTTGATTTGGACCTTATAGTTTTAGATAAGAAAACAACCAAATCTAATCTAAATTCTTATACTCTTGGGGCTGGCCCATTAACTATGGAACAGGCTCGTAGTTTACAATCTGAGAAGATAAATGATAGATATTATTTAAATGTTGGTAAGGCTCTTAATACTAAAATAGACGTTGAAGTTGGTAGAATTGTTCGAGTAACTGTTGATGAAGTTAAAAAGAATAAAAAGGGCCAATATCGAGTGTTTACTGCAAAGGTTATCGAGATACCTGAAGTCGAACATCCTGATAAATTAATCACATTAGAATTGTTAGCCGGCGAAGGTGAAGTTAAAAATTACAAGGCTAAAGCACTAGAAAAAGGTTATTCTATTACAGATGGAATACACGGTGAAGCAGAAATAATCCTTAAACATGATTTAGATGGGTTTACTATTTATGGGTTTAAAGATACTAATTTAATGTCAAAGAACGCGTTAGTGGATTTAGACCTAGTTAAAGAACAAATTTCTGAAATGATAACAAAATATTCTAATCAAATGAAATCATTAATAATGACCATAATTAGAAGAAATGGTAATAAAATGGTTTTAGAAGATATTATAGAAGAAGGGTTAAGAGATAAGGATTTTAAAAAGATTTATGAAAAACACTATGGTAGCCCTAAAGAATTAGGAAAGGCTATGAAAGATGACAAAATGGATGGTATAATTTTATTAGATAATATTCATTTTACTACCGCAAATGAAAAGGAAGCCGAAAAGGTAGAAGTTGAAACTGACCCCGATGTTATTGTTAAAGAGTATAAAACTCCTGAAAAGTATAGAAAAGGTGATTTTAAACTATATCTTAGAAAAGATGAAAACTTAAATCTAACCTTTCAATTAGGAGAAGAAGTTATTGGTTGGGAAATCCAAATTGACTCGATTGATAATATATTTGATTTGTTTGGTAAAGCGGGGAAATATCCTGCTAGAATTCAACAAACAGTTTCAAAGGAAAAACTAATTGATAAAGGTTCTGTTGAGTTAGGTGTGCAAAGACACGGTTATCATGAATATATATTAAAAGGTGAAAAATTTGATACTAAACTACATTTAAGAGTTGTTCCATTAAAAGACCAGAAACAATGGATAGCGTTTTCTAGTTTTGTAAAAGAACCCGTAGAACCCTCCACAGATGACGGTATATGGGATATTAGAGAGGATGAGAACAAGGATTTGTCCTTTGAAAGTCTTGAATAGGTTTCGCTTTAAGTAGTCAATAGGAGATGATGATTCATGGCGAGCGCAACGCTTCAACAAAGTGCGTCAATTAGAACAAATAATCCCTCTGATTTTCAAATAATTAAATCTGATGATTTATACATTGGTGGATATGCTTCCATTGAATTAGTAGATAAGCAAAACGATTTAATTACATTAGAAGCATTAAATGATGCCGTTAGAAAATTCATGCAAGCACCAAGATATAGAAACGTTATGAATAACCATTCAAATGTTCAAGTTGGTGAAGTAGTTAAAGAATATCGAGATAAAACAGGAAAATTATGGAAAACTGATGTTGATGATGTTGGTTTTTTTGTTGTAATAAAATTAAGAAATGATATTGAAAAGGCTAAAGAAGTTAGCCGGGATATTAGAAAAGGTACTCTTCGTTCTTTCAGCATTGGGGGTCAAGCACTCGAAAAGCGTAAACGAGAGAATGAAGAATTAGGAAAGTTTAATGAAATTAGTAAATTGGAATTGCATGAAGTAACTATTTGTGAAAAAGGCATTAATCCTGAAGCGAAATTTGATATTCTAAAACAAGACAATGGTGATAACATGACTGAAGTTACAAAAGCGTTAGAAGAACTAAATTCCCTTTTAAAAGAAATTAAAGGAGAAAGTGTATCAAAAGCCCCTAATCCAAAATCGGAAGAGGGATTTGAAATGCAAGAATCATCGGAAGGTGAAGAAAAAATGACAAGTGAATATTTAGACACTGAAGAAGAAACTGAAGAATCACCTGAAATGTTAGAAATGGCAGAAGGTGAAGAAGAGGAAATGATGGAATTAGCCTCAAGCGACGAAGATGACCCTGAAAAGGAATTAAAGAGCAAAACAAGCCATACCCATGAAACACAATTAGTGGATGAGGCTGGGTTAGAAGTTGTAGTAGGTGGACAACCTTCAACAAAACATGGACAGCGTAAAGATATGGCAATTCCTGCTGGAACTGAAACTAAAAAATCTCTTTATGGTGGAGACACCCCAACATTAGATTTGAGTCCTGAAAACTTGGAGAAGGCTTATGCTGAATTTAAGGCAGAGCAAATGGAAAAGATGGCTTACAATGATATTAAGTCTTCTTTCCAAGCACGATTTGATGCTGAAGTTGCTCAAAAAGCAGATTCAATTGAGAAGGCAAATTATGACCCACGAAGTGAGGTCAACGAACTTAAAAAGCAGTTTAGTGAGTTAATTGACACACTAAAGGGTGAGAAGGAAAATGTTATCCGAAAGCAGCAAGAGGCTGTTGATAACCTAAATGTTCCTTCAAGTGATGAAATCGCTAAGATGGATTGGAATGAAGTCCACTTGGCTATGGCTCGACTAGAGCGCAATTTCCGCTGAATACGGATTTAAAAAAAAGGTGATTAAAAATGGTAAAATATATTAACACTATCGCTGACCTTGAACAAGCCACTTACGGCACGTTTGGTGGAAATAGCGACATTCTGAAAAGTGGTGGGTCTTTACTCGGACTTCACACAGCACACGATACAAACGCAACAAACGCATTTGTTGGTACTGCGGCTTCAAACCTCAGTAACTTGTATAACGTAATTTATGGACAGAAAGTTTGGTCAATGCTCAATCAAGAGATTAACCCGCTTTCTATTCTTCCTAAGCGTCCATACACTTCAAGCGGTTGGCGCGTATTAATCGACAGACCTGCTGGTGGAAGTGCTGCGGCTTTTGCGATTGGAACGCAGGATATTACTGCAACTCCAACTGCTGATATGAGCGCACCTTCAGCCGATAGTATCGGTGGTGTAAAAGAAAACCACGCTTTAAACAGTGTAGGACTTTCTGAACTATCTCCAGAATATGCGACCTTATTTATGAGTCCTAAGACTGTTGCACATATGTTCGGTTATTCCGAAGTTGCAGCAGAAATGGCGAAAATTGATGATGGTATCGGTGATATTCGTAACATTGTTCGTGAAGATATGGGTAAATTCCACGCTGAGGTTCAGTCCAAAATGCTTGTAATGCCTCTTGAAAACTACGACCACACAGGTTATGCAGATATTGAATTGAATTATACTTCATTAAATAAGATTGTAGCAAGTAGTAAAGAAATGGAAGCAATGATTGATGCAGGAATGCATGGTTCAATGGCTGGTTCTTCATCAACAGGTGGTTTAGTAGACCAAATGAGTTATTTGTATGGAAACAATTCTCGTGATTTAGTTGCAAATGCTTTCAATCCATCGTATTTGGATGCAGTTGTTGATTACGGAAATGGATATGCTGCTGGAGATGTTCGAGCATTAACTCTAACTCTGCTAAATAACACTTTGCAGAACCTCCGAACAAACGGTGGTACGCCAAAATGTATCTTAACTGGATATGATACAATTCAAGCAATTGCTGATTTGTTACAGTCCCAAGAACGCTTTATGGAGCGAAAAGAAATTGTTCCTACGCATAATGGTGTTCGTGGTGTAAAGGGCCGAGAAGTCGGTTTCCGAGTAGCGACATATTTCGATATTCCGCTAATTCCATGTAAAGATATGTCAAGCACAGGTGAAGCAACAGGTAAGTTAAGCGACTTATTGTTCTTAGACACTGACCATCTTTGGATGGCTGTAATGAAACCTACTCAATACTTTGAGGATGGTATTAATTCTGGAAACCCATTCGGTGTTGGCGCACTTGGAAACAAGGCCATGTTCCGAACAATGGGCGAAACTGGTTGCACTTTCTTTAAGGGACAAGGCAAAGTAACAAACGTAAACTGAGGCTTTTTAGTCATTAAAATAAAAGGTGATTAAAAATGACAACACATACGGTAACTATTTTAACAGACCATAAAGGTGTAGCAAAGCCAAAAGTTAGTGGAGATGAATACGTCGTTGATGTTTGTGTAGATAGCACAAATATGCCATCAGGCGGAGTAACAGTTTCAGCAACAGATTGTGGATTATCAACAGTCCATTGTGTAACAGTAACAGGGGCAGAAAACGGTAATCATTACAAAATTGTTCCAGAAATTGCGGCAGAAACAGGGGCTTATGCTTCATCATCAACATTTAAATTGCATTATGCTGATGATTTAAGTAGCGGTTCAACAACAAGCGATACTAACGTAGGTTCAGTAAGACTTCGTGTTTGGGGCCAACTTTGAGGTGATTTAGTTTGGCTAGACTATTGCTAAAGGACAGTAATCCAGAAAAATACGTGACAACGCGTAAAACTGGAAGATTGAAAAGAGGTGAGTCTGCTGAATTATCTGCTAATAACATTGTAGCGTTCTTAGGAACAGCACATTGGGAAGTAACATTAAGTGAAGAAGAAGTTAATGGGCTAAGTGATAAGAAATTAGCATTAGCACAAAGACTACTTAGGTTGAAATCAAAAGAAGAGGTGTTAAAAGCACTACTTCCTGAAAAGACAATCGTTAAAACGGTTACTTCAGCAGTTACTTCAACGGTAAAATCAGTAGCGCCCACTTTGAACAAAAAGGTGACTAAGGAAGAAACTTCGGATGAGGCTATTTTAGCCGATGATTCCGAATGATTCCGAATGGTTAATATGGTGGTCTGCCTCTCCCCAATACGGGGAGGGGTGGCCCCAATTAAATAGGTGATAAAAATGAGTCATGCAGGATGTAGAAGTAGTGGTTTAATTACCGCAGATACGTTAGTTAATACAGGTCAATGTAAGTTAATTAGTTTTCATGGTTATAATAATCATGCGACCGATGCTTGCACAATTAAAATTTATGATAATACTGCCGCAAGCAATCCGCAAATAGCAGAAATTTATTTGCCCGGAAAAATGACAACTGTTATGGATGATACATCAGGTGGCGACCAAGATGCTATGGATGCAACAGCGGTTAATTTTGAATGTGATTTTCATGCTATTCTTTGTAGAAATGGAATTTATGTTGATGTAACAGGTGGAACACCTCGAATATTTGTTGAGTTTGCATAGGTGATTAAAATGAGTTGGGAAAATATATTAAAACGTGAATTTCAAATCAATGATACTGTAAGGTATAAAGGTTTAGACGATGACCAATTAAGATATGGGCGGTCAGATAAACCTGAAGATAAAGGTGTAGAAATAGGACAGTTATTAACAATTGCAAATATTGAACAGCATGATTGGTATACCCATTTAATATTTAAAGAAATTGATGGCAGATACAATACTGCTGGCTTTGAATTAGTGGAGTGATTAAAATGGCAGCAATTAATAAAGACACAAGATTGGTTATGACCATTTTGTTTGTCGGTGCAGTAAGTGGAATGAATGTGTATTTCTATGCTAATTACGGTGCAGAATTACCTTGGTCGCCATTAAGTCATGCTGTGTTATTTTCTCTAATCACAATTGGATTTGTGATGGGAATTAAAGCAGTATTTGATTTAATTATGAACGACAGGATGGAATTATGGTTGCTTGATAGAAAAATTAATATGTATTGGGAAAAGCGTAAGAGAGAAGAAACTCAACGAAATAAAATTGTTGATTCTATGCGCCAATATAATATGAACCCGTATATGCAAAATAATCAAGAAGTGCCAGCAGTTTTTCTTGAAGGTATTGAGCCTTGATGGGGAATAGATGTGCTTTTAGACTTATTTGGTTTAGATGAAACGTCTGTTGCTTATGATATGACAAGAGCGCATTCTGCTGATATATTATTTCTAAAAATGAGAGCAATTATGTGGTGTATTACAACAGGTGTTGGGGCATTATTAATTGGTAATATATGTGGAGTATTTGGAATTAATTTCTTTGGATTAAGTTGGAAATGGTTAACAGGGTTGTGGCATTAATGAGTTGGTTTGATACATTAAAAATGCACTGTGGAACTAAACAAAAGATAGATGATGATTTTGAAAAAACAAAAGGAATTGCTAGACAGTTACGGCCTGATTTCAAACCTGATTTTAAAGAAAAAGATACCAAAAAGTACGGAATTAAACGTCAACTAAGGAGTGGTGAGTAAAATGCGAGAAGTAAGAAAAAGCATCTATAATGTATCTAGGCCAAGTCATTTTGGTTCTATTAAAAAAATGCCATTTAATGTTACACAGCAGGGAAAACAAAACCTTGAAGATGCTAAACGAGAACTTACAACTTGGTTGGAACAAAATGTAGACCCACTTTTACAAGAAGAAATGAGAGAAGGTCTACCTAAAGAAACTATGGGAAGTAAATATTACATGGTGATGTTAGATGGTGCTAAAGGAAATGAACTTAAGGCAATAGGTCAAAAATTACCAAGTGGTTATCTTAAAGAAGCATTTATAAAAGAATATGATTTGCAAAGTGCAAAAATTGAATTTACAAGCGGCGGCTTGTATTTAACATTCTTTATACGTTAAGGTGATTTCATGTGTCCGTTGTTGCAGGTTTCGCAATTGTTTGTTTAGAAGCGGCAGGTTCATTTTGGAAAAAATTTCACGCAATTAATTTTGGAGTCTATGGTGCATCAAGAGTTGGAAAAACTACTTTACATAGACAATTACGAACAAGAGGAGAAGTACCTGAAATTAAAAAAAGAACAGTTGGTTTAGAAAGAGCAACAAGAAAACTGGTTAAAATTGATAAAGATATGCACACAATCAAAGCCGCAGATATTGGAGGAGAATCAGCATATTGGAATCTTTGGAAAAAAGACATGAGAAAAAGAAAACCAAAACACGTTATATTCATGATAGACCATCGGCATTTAGAAAGTAATGTAAATATGGATAACCAATTAGCATGGCAGTATTTTGTTGATTTAATTTGTGACCCATATTGGAGAGATGGAAAGAAAAAGAAAAGAAAAAAGGATAAAGATTATCCAAAGTCTATTGGTATATGGGCAAATAAATACGATTTATGGGGGAAAGAAAATGGATTCAACGACATTTCAAAACACCCTATTTTTGAACCATTCGCGTATGGAATGCAACGACTTAATGAAATTGGAATACCTTGTTTCAAATATGTCGTTAGTGCAAAATCCGACCCTGAAATGGTATATCGCGGAGTAATGACAATGTGCGATGATTATTAGGTGATTAATATGAGTTGGGAAGATATTCTAAAATTAAGATACAAGCCACCGAAAAAATTTGGATACGAAAGTGATGCAGATTTCAAGAGAAGATTGGCAGCATACGACCGAAAATATCAAAGTGACAAAAGTAGAGGTGTTTTAGGAACAAGAGAAGAAATTGAAGCCGATGAGCAACGTAAGAAAGATAAATTTGCTCAAAATCAAAAAGAATTAGAGGAATCATCAATTGATTGGAATAAAGCACTAAACACTATGGTTTTGCTAGAAAAAGAAGTAAAACGTAGATTTGAACCGAGAGGTAATGACCCCGGAGAAATGATGTTACAAAATGTATTTATAAATGCGGCTAATAAACCAATGCGAGAATTAGCAGATATTTACCTCGCTCAACCTAAAGGTTCAGAAGGCGGAATAAAAGAATGGAATAGAGCAAGAAGGTATCTTGCTCAAGTTTTACTTGACCCTCGATATGTTGGTCTGTTAAATAATTTAAGATTAGCGCGTGATGATGAGTCATTAGAAAGGTTTCTTGAAAATAATGGGTTTGGAGATGGTTCTGAATGAGTGTTAGTTATTCACCTTCAAATTTACTCGGAATGAGTGGAGGACAAAACTCTACAATGGGATTTACACCGTCACAAATTGCTAGAATGCCCGGTCCTATTTCACCATACGAATATAAAAATGTTAAAGAAAAAAAACAATTAAAAGAGATTCGTAAAGTACTTAGACCTGAAAAGAAAAAGTTTCTATTTATTAAATACGGATTTAAATTTAATGTTAAACATAGGTGTGTTGTTTGTGGTTCATATCACGAATGGGAAGCATCAGATACAATGAGGCCACCAATTCCATTATCAGAGGTTCATAGAGGTAGACCATTAAAGGGTACATTATGTCCTAAACACGCATCAATGTACATTCAAATGGAAACTTTAGAACAACAAATTCTTGCAAACAATCACGGTTTAGAATTTAAGAAATATATTCCAAGGGCGAAAGTTCCTAAAATGATGCAAAGGGGACCATTAACAGATTTATCTCCGGCAGATGTTACAACTCTAGTATCAGCAGGTTGGATTGTTGAACCACCGAAAGGAACAAAAGAAACACCACATATGCAATATACTAGAATTATGTTGGAAGTGCAAGGGAAACTTTCACAAATACAAAAAATTATCCCTTTAATTGAGGTTGAAGAAAATGGTGAGAAGTAGTACATTAAACTCAGCACTGGCGGATTCTCAGAATCAAAGTTTTAAGAGTATGAATAATCTCTTAACTTTGCAAGAGAACCATGTAGAAGAATTTTTCCAATATCACGGGCCTGAATTTATGAATGCCCTTGAAAAATTAATGGAAGATGTTGTTCAAAGAGTAGTAGCAGATATGTTAGGAAGTTTAGAATTTGTTTTAAACCCAACATCAAACCATATTACATTACAAGAGAAATGTCTTTCAGAATATCAAAAAATTACTCAAGAAAACATTGACTTAGATATTCAAACTATTCTTGCTACGGCAGTAAATAGTGAAGTTATTCATCAACGTAAGATGGCTAAACAACAATATCTTGAAAGTCAAGGATTTAGCCCACAAACAACAGGACAAGCACAAAACTATACAGTTGCTCAAGGTGTTGGAATGGGTGCGGCATCCGGTGGAATGGCCGGAAGTGTAATGGGTATAAATCAAGGAATGCAAAGTGGTTATCCAATTCCGCCTAATGGTTATGACCAAATGAATAATCCTTATTGGATTGACCCACAAACAGGCCAAATGTCATATACACCGCCTAGTGGTGGAATCGGCCTAGGTCAAAAAATGGCTAAAGCAGCGGCATGGGCAAAGTGGCTAGTGTGAGGGGGTAAAATTGAATGGCTCTCAAATATTCTTGGTTTAAAATTGACAAAGATGAAAAGTTTGAAAGTCATAATTTTGAGCAACAAGAAATTACTGAACCCAAACTAAAATATGTTTTTGGTTTGTACTTATTTGATTTAAAAAATAAAGCAGAGTTAGACATTGTTCCTGCTAGATTAAAAGATATTAAATCTAGAACTATTGGCGATTATACTGATATTGACATCAATAATCCGCCTGATTCTGTTTGGTCTGATGACCATACCACAGAATTGTTAAGCAAAATTGACAATGCTAGGCGAAGCCTTCTTGAGACAGATTTAGATGACGCTATTAAAAATTATACTGGCGCAAAACATAAAGTGAATGTCGGTGGAATAGAACAAGAAATATTAGAAACATTATATTTGGACGTAGATGAAAAAAGTTGGGACGTTGAAGATATAGTTAATGAAGAATTACATGAGATGTTTTATAGACCAGTTTTTACTACTAAAGATGAAAAGTTAAATAAAAAACAATTAATGTTATTAAACCCCATAGAGGTTGAAAATAAACAAGATTACAAAAGGTTGGTTAAATTAGATTTAGATGATTGGCAGAAGGTAATTGATTCTAATATTAATATGTCTAAATTTATAAATATTATTAAAAATAAAAAGGGAAATAAAATAACCCTCACATTAAATATTGATTTCTCAAATTCAGATGCGCAAATCAATGCTGTTAAAAAAATCTTTCCCGGCCAAAAAGTAAAATTTATGCCTTCTAGAGAAGAAATTAAATCTGCTTCAACTGTCGCACAAATTAGAATGCCTATACAAGATACTGGAAGCGCTAAAGGTGATTATAAACGCGAGTTGGCAGATTCTGACGAAATTAAAAATTATAATTATCATGCCTTGGAAGATGCGGTGGATTTAAATGAAGATGAAGAAGGGCTAAAAAATGTATTAATGGCATTAAATGAACTTTCAAAAGAATCACAAATACAAGAGGCTCTACCACCTTTAAAAACAACAACGGTTGACACCACTTATGGAGATATGTTAGTTCAAGGTGTTCCATTTGATGCAGAAGATTACATAGACGGTTTAGAGGTTGAAATTTCTGATGAAGATAGTGGTGAAATACTTGAGACCGTTTTTGGCACTTTAGAAGAATTAAAGAAAGACCCTAGATTTGAGTCAGTTTTATCTAAATATGAAACTTCTAAAAGAAAGGCAGATAGATATATTGATAAACTAAAGAAGGATGCTAAAACAATAAGAGATAATTTAGTAAAAACTAAGAAAAAAAGACAAGAAATTAACTTTACTGGCACTTCAAATGTAGCATTAAAGGAAATGTTTCAGAGTGAAAGTCAAGAGTCTTTAAAGGATATAACATCAAATTGGATAAAAACTATAAATTCTGACGGCAGTTTGTATAGGTTATTTCAGCAAATACTTTTACCAATGAGTGTAACTTCTCAAGGCGATTACAAGATAGTCATACAATTAAATAAGAAAGGTTTGGATTATACTGGGCAGGTTAAAAAGTGGGAATATGTTCAAAGCGCGGAATTAGATACTAAATTTTTAAGTATGCCTTCAGGTCGCCAATCGAGGGTTAAATTAGATATTGGTAGAAAGACCGAAAAAGGAAAAACTGAAAGTATGCAGGGTGATTATCGCACAGACATGGGTTCAGGATATAATCCAGTAAGGCAGTTTTTAACTAAATTTGTGACAAATAGATTATCAAAACTAGATGAAGCAATTGAATCTTTAAGGAGGAATTAATAATGGTTAAGTTATCATCCCCATCTGACTATACAGCAGTAAACCCTAACTATGCAATTGGGCAAGGGTATTACACTAACGAAGACAAAATAGCAGATTTGCTACAAATACCATCTTTTTCTGCCACGACCAATCCATCTTACGACCAAGTTGGCGATATTATTAAAGATGTAGAAGACGAAATAGACGAAAAAACTGGAATGTCGTTTAGACCAATCATTTACGCGAATGAGATGCACAATTTCCGTAGTCCTACCGGCGGGTCTTTGCGAAAGTGGCCCTCATGGTGGTCAGACTACGTTGGTTTTTGTCAATTAAACCACAGGCATATCCGCAAAATGATTAGAATAGAAGTTTGGCAGGGAAATAGGTGGACAGACCTTTGTTCGGCAACCGCAAAGGTTAGTGTGTCTAATGACCAAGTTGGTTCTAGCGGCTCAATTACTTTAACTTTACCAAATAGCGTAACATTTGTGTTAAATAAAGGAACAACAAATAGCCAATATAATAATGCTTATGGCGCCAAAACAATTGCTCAAGAAATTTGTCATTTAATAAACGAAACTTACCCTTCAATAACTGCAAGATTTACAGGTGCTACCGCATCTAAATCTTTAGTAGGTTCAGATGGAACTAATGTTTCTGATTTCTTTTATGCTACTGTAAATACAGAAGATGAAACTGAAGTTATAATTTCTTCATTATTACCCGGAGATGATGGGTCACAATGTTCAATTGCAGTAACAGGTTCAGGTTTAACTAAAAGTGATTTTACAGATAATGAAGAAATGAAGCGCCTTGGTACATGGTGGAAAATAGATGAAGAAGGTCGTATTTTCTTTAGAACTAATTTTCCTTACATGGAAAAAAATTCAGTCCGTATGACTTATATTGCGGGTAATCCTAGAGTCCCCGGAATTATTTCTCAAGCGGCAACAAAAATGTCAGCGATGGAAATTTTACGACACGATGACCAAACAGTGTTAATTGCAGAATCAGGTTCACAGATTGATATTAAAACCAAATATGATTTATTAAAACAAGAAGCCGCAGAATTATTGAAACTTACAAGGGAAACTATCTTTTTGATTGAGTGATTATAATGTCTTGGATGGATATTCTAAAAAACAATTCCCGTTTTATTTGGAACGCAGATATATTTTCTTGGTCTGATAAGCACAAAGAGTGGCTTGAAAGTTTAGATTGGGGTCAAATTAGACAATACAAAACAGGATTTCCAATTTGGCAGATAGAAAAACACTTCAATTCTCAAATTACTGACTTAAAGGAAATTATGGATAAAGCATGGAAAGCCCTTTCAGAAAATCTTGAAAATAAAAAAGAGTTACAGCAATTAAGTGATAGTTTAGGTAATCAATATCAACAGATGATAACAGGAATTCTTAATCATGCTAATGATGCATTTAGACAAATAGCAGGAATTCAATATGATTTGACAAGTCAAGACGAAGCAACAGGAGCAGTTAAACTAAAGTGGGTGGAATAATGACGTGGGATACTGTTCTTAAAAAGAAAAAAATTAATATGGACCATTTAAGAAAAATTGTAGACCACCTTTTAACTAAAATTCCCGATGAAGAATTTTCTCTTGAAGATTTTAATCAAATGGTAATGTCAACTTATAGAAAATATAATCCTACGCAGCGTGCTTTAAATTTAAAATCAATTTTAGGCCAAATGCTTAGAAATAGAGGGTATACACCGTTTCAACATTACCAAAGAGGGTTCTCGTACGTTCATTATAGGAAGTTGTAATAATGGTCACAATTAAAGATATAGAGATTAGACTTAGAAATGGTCAAACTTTAATTGATGATTTAATTAAAAAAGAGAGGGACTTAGAAACTCTTTATCAAGAAACTATGGGCGTTTCATTTGAAATAGATGAAGATAAAATAGCACAAAAGTTTTATGATAAAATATTAGAAGATTTACAAAAATTTGCAAAAGAGCGGGGGATTTATTAATGGATGAAACTACATATTTAGTGGCATTAATTGACCCATCAGGTTATTCAGATGATGGGGCCACAGTGTCTTCAATAAATGGTGCGGCTTTTTCTTCGTCAAATACTTGGGCTAAATCGGCAGAAGCAGTATTAGGTGGTTCTTGGGCTACTTTAGTAGGAACACCAACAGTAATTGATATTAGAAATATGACTAAAAATAAAGCCATGCGATATGATTTATCAGCAGGTGACATTATTATTGTGTATGAAAGTGGCCAAACAATCGAATACCCTACTATTTCTTGGGATGTTCGTAATGAATTTTATAACATGACAATAGATATTAGAACCCTTCAAGACGAAAGAGGTGCTTCCGACGCAAACTTTGCCCGCAGTAGGTTGGAAAACCTTTACAAAGTCTTGCGGCATAGATTAGAACAGAACCGCAAGGGTGCGACAATTACATTATCCGATGGTGAATCTTTAAGGATGAATCAATTATTTGTAGGAAATAGAACTGAATCAAATAATAGAAACAAAAGATTATTCGGATATAAATTAACCGCTGATATGAAAAAGTACGCGGTGGCTTTACCTTAGTAAGTAAGTAAAAAAAAGGTGATTAAAAATGGCAATTAATAGTGAAGTATTTCTGGGTAGTGGCGCAAGTTTAATGTTTGTGCCAGAATTAGATTTTTATGTGAAACCGAGCGCAAATCCGGCAACAAATGATACATCAGTTGCTTTCCATAGTGATATAACTTGGGCTAAATTAGTAACTAATTTATACACTGGTTGTACATTAGAACTGCGTAATGCTTCAAATAATTTTATTTCCTCACATAAAGTAACTAGTAATACATATAATACTCTACATTTTACACCAAAAGTTACTGCAACAGGAACATTAACTAATTATTACTATATTTTAAAAGGTTTTGCTGCTCCATTACCCGCACCTGATGGTTCAGGACACGCAAGACTATGTGCAGACAATTGGTTAGGTTTAGTAGAAAGTGCTACTTTTCCTAACATTGATATTGAAATGAGACAAATGAATAATCAATTAGGTGGGACCAGAAATTTTAGTCATCAATTTAAAGGGATTGAAACTACTTCAGGAGGAAATCTTGGACTTGTTGTTACTCACCCATGTTGGCTATATTATTTCTTAGGCAAAGCCGGGACTGTAACACCCAATGCTGCTCTAGTTAGTGATAATACAGGTCTTAGTTCTGATGTTAGGGCTTCTTCTACCAATGCTTTGTTTATTGATAATGGAGCGCATTTAGCGCAAGGTCCGATTTTCTACCGTTCTATTGGCGATAAAGTAGTTCCACCACTTATGAAAGGGGCAGATGCTTATGCAAGTATGGATAGAGTGGCTATACCAGACACAGCCAATCAATTAATTACATACGCTTTTACAGAAGCAAATGGCGTAAGTTTACCTTCCTTTTCACTTGAACAAAATTTAAGTAAATTAGAAGATACTGATGCGTATGTTGATTCTACTGAAAGTGACGAATCTCATAACTTTGTCCGAATCGCAAGAGGAAATAGAGTTAATACATTGACATTAACTGCTAATGAAAATGAAGAAATTAAAATGACATTAGATTTAAATAGTAGCACTATTGATACACCAACAACTGATTATACATATCAAGGGAGAAGAGGTGTAACTACTGATTCTAGTTTATTTAACAATAATACTAGCCAAGATTCATATAATGAACCATATTTCTTTACTGATGGTGTTATTTCTATTTATGGTCAAACCTTTTTAAAGATTCAATCTTTCTCATTAACAATGAATAATAACTTAATGGATAAGAGATATGTTGGTATGGCAAATAAAAAAGTCAAAGATTCTATCCCAGCACAAAGAACATATGAAATATCATTCAGTGCTTTAGTTACAGATTCAAAATTATTTAATGAATTAAGACAAGCCGGTGAAAATACTAGTAATGATATGACATTGACCTTCACTAAGGCAAATAATACTAATGAAACATTTAATATTACTTTCCAAAATTATATCACAAATTCTGCAAATTGGACTATTCCGGAAGATAGAGGCCCAGTTACTGTTGATATGACAGTAAATCCTAGAACGATGAGTAGTTGCACAGCAACAACAAATTGGGTTTTACAGGGGTGATTAAATGGGTAAAGGATATTCATATGATGAAATTGTTAAACGTAATTTGGCTGAAAAAAATAAGCCAAAAAAGAAATCAATTAATAAAAAAACGGAGACAAAAACTGAACCCGTAGAAGAATAAACATAATTTTCCACCACAGTATGTGTGTATGTAAAAGTGGTAGGTGGAAGTGATGAAATGTTTGATGAAAAGAAAATTGTAACGAACAAAGAGACCTTATTTGTGTTGAATGAGAGTGAACTACATTATATTAAAGTAGCACCTGATTCAGAAGAATATTTGAAAATATGGATTAAACAACCAACTTGGCTACAAGTAGAGCAAGCAGTTAATTCTGTTCTAAAACTTAATGCCAGAACACAAGACATGGATTTAGATTTAAACGCCATGTATAAATATATGGTTGATAATTTTATTGACAAAACTGAGCCTCATCTCAGTTCTGTTGATTTACTACGACTCACGCCCTTTGTGGGCAATCAGATTAAAGAGATTCTCCCAAATCCTTTCAAGGATTTACAGGGGGATGAAGTAAAAAACGAAGATTGAAGGCGGCGATTAAAGGTGGAAAATCCACACCTCAAGACGCTTCCCTAATTATCGTTTATACCTTAGCGAGAGCATTAGCAATTAGCCCATTAGAAGTTTATAAGATGCCGGCACCATTAGTGCAAGATTTATTATCAGTTCATTTTGTTATGGAAGAAATTAAATCTGATGAAATGCAAAAATCTTTAAAAAGTGTGAAGTGATTTATTATGGCGGCGGATTACACAACTCCGGTAGCGGCGTTAAACGCTTTAATTGACTTGCATACAAAAGCAGCAAAAAAAACAGAACAACATAGAATAGAACAGGAAAAGGCCGAATTAGGTTTAGTAGCGTACAAAGATAGTATGAGAGGTCTGTCTGCTGAAATTCAAAATGTTAATAATTTTTCAAAAGAAATGGGCCGAACAATGGCTCAAGCCGCTCAAGAAAGTAAAGTTTGGACCGCTGCTTCTCGGCTGCTATCGGGAACAGGCTTATGGTCTATTCAAAACGGTATTCGTGGTATTATTGACGTGTTTGCTATTTACGATACTTCACAACAAAAAGCATTAAATAGACAAAATCAGGCCGCTAAAGTAATGGAGAACTACTCTGATGTTCTTGAAAAATATAAAGAAGAACAAACTAGATTAAACGCCGCTATTGAAGAAGGTGCTGATGCAACATATTGGGAAACAAATGCTGCATATCAATTAATGCGACAAAAAAAGATTTCTCATGACGTATCCGTAAAACTTCTTAAAGAAGAAATGGAAGTTATGGATGATATGATTAAACAACAAAAACGTTTAATAGAAGGAAGTTGGTTTTCCAAAAAAACAGCGGATTTGAGGGCAAGAATTGGATTAAAATTTAGGGAAAGACTAAAAAAAGATTTTAGAAATAGGGAAGAATATGTTAACAAAGTTAATAAAGGCAGAATTAAAGTAGATACTGGTTCTATTAATACCGGTGA
>VTLG01002265.1_pt1 | contig 43500 bp, 76 predicted proteins | sample 4694571 | NCBI WGS metagenome assembly VTLG01 (sample SAMN12604809, study PRJNA352737) | marine metagenome | biome: ENVO:00000447; feature: ENVO:00000209|ENVO:00000569|ENVO:01000036; material: ENVO:00002151; isolation source: viral sequences binned using virsorter ...
CTGCTCCTCCACCTACATTATATAGTTGGATTTTCTCGTTTGCTTTGTCATATCTAACTTCTTGTAAACAGTTTGAATACGTTGGTATTACAGCAACGAGTGTAGAGATTCTTCCCTCTTTGAGGTCAGCTGCCACTCCCCCTGTCGCATAGTTATCGCCACTACCGAAGGTAACTTTGATAGCATATACTCGCAACTTTGAAGTTAAAGCTGCTTGCCATGAGAGTGTTTTTCTCACGTTAGCGTTTGTCCAATCGGATGTTGTGATTGTTAATGCCATATAAATAATGAATAACTCTATTATATAAAGATACCCCCTAGCTTTCGCTAGAGGGTGTAAAGTTGTTAACGTTGTTTAATTCTCCAACGCCCAAGAATGTGTAAGACTCTGACTCTCACTAATTGTTTAAGGCTGAGCCTAAATATAAGTATTAAAATAAAAAAAAAGGAAGTTGGTAAGTTATTAATATAAACTTTAGTTGTCTAAAGTTTGATATCTCTGATTTTACCTTGAGACTTGAAGTGACGACAAACTGTTTCGCCCATAGTTCTGAAAACACCTTTCTCAACAAATGCATTGTTGATGAATGGGTAACCTGCTGATCTTCTGGTTGCTTCGTAGTACTCAGTTGGTATTGCGATTTGGATTCCGATTCTTGGATATCCGTAGCCTTCTGCATCAGAAGTATCTAATGCGAATAATCTACCGATCTCTGCTGAATCTCCAGAGTCGCTTGGTGCATCCTTTGATGGGATGAATGGGATTCCATAGATTGAATCTACGTGGATTCCAACACCTGTACCTTTAAATGTTTGAATTCCGTTTACATCAACTTGAACTAATGCTTCGCCGTATGGATTTGGAATACGGACAGAAGGCATATACAAGCCTTGAATTTCGGAATAAACTTCGTGAGAACCTAGGAATACGTTTGGATCTTTACCAGCTGCGATTCTAATCTTTCGTAAGAAAGTTCTTAGAGTGTCGTCAGTTAGTACACCATTTGTACCGATTGTTCCAGAAGCAGATTCTACTGTACTATCAAAGTCGCTTGAACTATCTCTGTCGATAGTTGCGTTTGCTGCCCAAGGATCATAAGAACCTGTTGTGCTTCCACCTAATGCAGTTTCTTCTGCGTTGGATGAAATGATTCTATCTAGTGACTCAAAGTCAGTTGTACCTGCCCATGTGCCTGAACCACTAATTGTTCCTTCAACATCTGCGAGTAGTTGTCTATTTAAGAACTCTTTGTGCTGAACTGCCATATACAAACGGAGTGAACCAAGTCCTCCCCAAATGTCGTCTTTAGAGTGTGTTGCTAACCATTCCATAACCTCAGTTGCACTAAATGGTAACTGAGCTGTCTTTGGTCTAACATCAATCTCTTGTAGAGTTGGCTTTACTGTTTCAGCAATGTTTCCACCCTCTGCTGTACCACCTAGGGCTGTGTTGCCTTGGTTAGTATTTAGAGTTGGTTTGGCTGTAATGACCCTCCATCCAGATTTGTCCCATGGGTATTTTGGTAAGATACCAAAAGCGTTAGCTTCTAAGTTAAGCTGCGCCCATGCGTATGCTCCAAAGATGGCGTTGAATGTGCCAGCAGTTGAAGTTGTTACTGGTGCATCTGCTTTACGGAGGAGATTTCGGTTATAGCCGTAGTATTGTGCTTCGAGTTCATCAATTGTTCGTATTTGAACCATTTTAGAACTGACCTACCTCGTCTTGTGTTGGTTGATAGTAAGTACCTTTCAGAATATTGCGAGCTACACTTGCTAGACCGTCATAACCTTCTGCTCTAGCATCTTTCAAGATTGGACTAAAGTCTTCACTGAATGATTTTTCAACTTGAGTAGTTGGTCTTGGGGTCTCGGTAGAGAATTGATGATCAGCTTTCTCTTGCATTTTCAATTCACCTTCATCGCTTTCTGGATGTTTTTCACCGTCAGATGCTTCTTGATCAGAATTTAGACTGGTTTGTCTAGAATTTGATTGGTAATCATCTGGTACTGTGACTTTAGCACCTACATCTTCTTCATCAGAAGTTGCTGGTTTTAAAGGCAAGTCGGTTGGTGTTTCGAGTGCTTTTAATCTATTATCAATACCATCTAAGGTAGTGCTAACAGATTTTTGAGTTTCTGCCAAAGATTGGATAACATCAGTTAGTGTTTCCATATTTTTGTTGATATCGTCAAAAGATTTTTCGACATCTTCTTTAGCTTCTGATTCCTCTTTTTTCTCTTCGTCTTCGTGACTCTCGATTTTCTTTTCGGTTTCTTCTGCCATGTTATTATCAGATTGTTGATTTTCGGGCTTTATATATATTTCGTCATCTTTATTAGTGTCTTTGTCAGCCTTTGCTTGACCTCCTAATTGGTTATTATTATCCTCAGTTTGATACCCTGACTTGATTTTTCTACCAGAACTTGCATTTTCATCAACATTTTGATTATATGCACTATGGTTGTTTCCATCAGTTTCAGCATCTTGTTTACCTTCACTATCTTTTTCACTGTTTTTTTCCTCATTTTCATCTTTTACTTCTGTGGTTTGTACGCCTGAACCTATACCTGAATTTTGATGATATGTAGCATCATGACCTAAACCACGTTGTCCTTGTGCGTGTATTTGTTCATTATTGAATTTTTCGACATAACATCCAAATTTGTCACATTTTATGACCATTTTACCATCTTCTCTTTCCTCAATATTATCAGTCATAGCCTTTGCTATTGGGTTAAAATCAGTAATTAATGCCAATGGGACAGCTGGATCTTTACAAACTGCTACCTCATAATGTTCTAAATTCTTTAACTCATATGCTACTGAACCATCTTTCATAACTTTTGGAGTTCTGTTGGATTTTGTTGCTCCACCAAATGATAGTCCTTTATACTCGCCTTTTTTGATTTTTGACCAAATCTCATTATCTAATTCGTAATTTTTATGTATTTTACCTGTAATTTTGATAGCTGGATATTCTTCACCACTTTCACCTTTATACACTGTTTGTGCGTAACTAATGCCTTTTCCGATAATACGGTTAGAATGAGTATCACTAATTGGTGCTCCTCTATCCATCCAAATAGGCAATACTTTGATTAATTCATCGACTACTGTAATTTCACCTTGTTTATCCTTGACTTGAACTGTCAAATAACCTTCGAAAAATCTACTATCATCTGCAATAGGATGTAATGCCTTGGTAATAGTGCCATTTATGAATAAATCATCATCAGCCATTATATTAAATACAATGTTTATTACATATAAAGTTTTTAGTTAAAAAAGGTAAAATGGTTGGGTTATTAGCCCAAAACATAGCCATTTACTCTTTCTTTGCTTTTGTAACTGCGAAATCAGCTGCGAAACCAGTAGTTAAACCTATTAAGGCTAAACCAACTTCACCAATGCCCTCAGTTGCGATAGTTTGACCTATTGCTACTGCTGCGAAGGTTGAAATGATTAAAGCACCTGCGAATTTCCTTGCAGAGAAAGATTCATCTGTTCTATGTAGGTAACCTCGTAGTGTGTTTAACCCTGCACCAATTACTGCTGCTCCAACAGTTATTAATACTGGATCTACCATAGAAATAGCTGATTCTGGGGATTATATAAGGATTGTTATTCTTTATCTAGTACTTTTGACACTAAATCTTCCAAATCTGAATCTGCTTCTTCGTGAAGCCTATTAGATTGTCTATCTAAAGCTGTTGCTAAAATAATGAGGGCTTTTTGGAGTTGAGTCACTCTATTGCATAAATCTTTCTGTGTAACAGATATTTTTCTAAAATATGCAATTAATGTTCCACCACTACCAAGAGCTATTGCTATAACTATTTCTGAGAATAATTCATCAATTATTTCGAACATAAATACCTTTTGCTATTCTAATATTTAAGTTTAACAGGGATTAAAACTTTATCTTCAATCATTTCTAAAATTGCTAATGGATCTTTTGTAACATAGTCCATAAATTCATCATCCCCACCACTTGCACCTTCAAATCTTCCACAATTATAACACAACCAAATCATGTGAGTTCCATCGGTATATTCATACATATTAGATTCACACTGACATTTCTGTTTCATTATACCTGTTAGGCAGAACTGTTATAAATAAGTATTGTTTTATTATTTCATGGCAACTAGCTTTTATATTTATGAAAACATAGATGAATATAACGTAATTTATAATGAAAATAGAAAAGATCCAATGAGAGAAGTTGATCTTTTAGATTTGTATGTTTGTAAAGATAAATTATATGTTGTAACAAACACAAGTATGCATAAAGAACAACCACGCATGGAAAGAACAATAATTCATTTTAGAAATGGTAAATTAGATGAATGGGCAGATGGAAGTGAAAAACTTGTTAAATATGGTTCAATGCAATTTAATCCTAAAACTAACAACTTGGAAATATTTCCTAAATTGTTAAGAAAACCAGAGCTACAGTTTAGAATAGGTAGATATTATGGTGAAGATGCTAAAAAGAAAAAAATAAACTATGAACATAGGTTTTATGATTTATTTTTAGATAGAATAAATTTAATATTGGAGGAAAAAGATGCTTGATGTTCATTTAGGTGATGTAGAAGATAAATTAGATAAGATAATAGAAAAACTAAGTTCTATACAAAAGTTATTGGAATTATTACTAACACCACCTGACCTCAAAGAATATGAACAGTGGAAACTAGAAAAACGAAAAGGTTTAGATTAAAACTTTGCACTACATCCATTACAAGTAGAATAACCTGTTGAATGACCATCATTTTTACCCCAAGTCCATTTCCAACCAGCTTTTTTCTTACATTTAGGACATGGTTGTATAGGATAATTACCTGAACCCCAATCACTCATCTTTTATTACCTAATCCTTTACTCATAATTTCTTTCCAATCTTTTCCGTGTTTTTTTCTCATTTTTTGCCAAAATGGATCTGCACCAAACATACCACCTTTCTTATTATATTCTTTTGTAACTTTTGCTATTCTACTATGACAAGAACGACAAAATCTAGCATTGATTTGTTCAATTTCAAACTTGTATTTTCCACAAAAATAACACAATCCATACATCTTATGTGATACAGTTGCAAGTAAAGGTTCTCTACCACGTTTACCAGCACATTCACCACAAATATCTGCTATTGTAGCTGACGTTGCATCTCTCTTAAAACAATTAATACATATAGCTTCTTTATAGTTATCAACTCTGGTATATTCATCTGCTTGGTGTTTCTCCCAAAGTTTTTTGGTTAAATCATTTGCGTTTGAGTTGTTATTTAATTCTGTTGGCATACTAATTACTAGAAAGCTTCACTCTTTTAAGTGTTTCTTGTAAGAAAATATTGATATTGTTACAAGCATAATCACTTGTTGCATATTCTTTTGATGCTTTTTCCAATTCTTTTAAACTTGATTCAATTTCTGTTAAATTTGGTGTGTAAACAGGTGATTCTATGTCTTTTCTACCATTTCTCAACTTTATTTTGTTAGTCTCCAAGACACGTTTTACTTGGTCTTTGTAGATTTTCTCTGCTACTTCTTTACTTGCGATTTTTGTTTCATGTACTTTCGGAGTTTTTTCTTTATTTCCATCATTCTTGCTTCCACTTCTTCTCGGTTTATGTCCGTCATTACTCATCTTCCCATCTCCTCATTCCTTGAAATTCTGTTTGTACCAAGTCTCTTGCTTGTCTAACAGTCATTCCATATTTTCTTAATTCTTCTACTGTTTTTGTCTTATTCCATTGGAAATCAACAGCTGTTTGTAATGTTTTCTTAACAACCACGAAATTCTTAGGTGTAATTCCATCTGGGTATTCACTCTTTTTAGACATTGTTGTTCCAGATCCACTTGCTGGTGATCCTTGTCCAGTTCCACCAACATCACTTGGTCTTGAGTTCTTTGGTTCTTGACCAAAGTTCTGTTTGTTTTCTTCTTGTTGTCCCATCATATTACCTCTACCATTAATTCCACCCATACCTGAGTTCATCATTGCAAGGGCTTCACCTGTAATTTGACTGTCTTTACTAATCTTATATTCACCTGTATGTGTTCTTGTAATCTCAAATCCCATCTGTTGTAACATTGCCATGTTCTGTATTTCAACACCATCGGTTTGTAAGTCTCTCAATTTATCGGTTTCTTCACCTGCTTTTAATTGTAGTTTCCAATCATCAACTTGTAAATGAGCAGCTATTTTTCTAAAGAAAGCCTGTTCCAATATATCTTGACCCCACTTTACAGCTCTATTTGTAATTGTAACTTGAAGTCCTTCTTGTGACCATCCAGCAGGTGTTTCACCATAATAGAATGGTAATACTCCATACATTGCACCGATAATCATTCTTAACTCTTTTCTTACTTCAATAAATTCTAATTCTTTCAATGAACCTGTAAAGTCCAACCACTGTGCCATATTCTGTCCACCCTTGTCAGATTCTACCATCAATGGGTGTACCATGTATGGATCTTCTGTTGCTCTTTGTGTTAGAGTGTCCCATGATTTTCTAAAGGTTTCATAGTTTCTAGATGCAACTACCAATAATCCTCTTGGTGGTCTCATCTTGTCAAAGTATTTTCTAATAAATTCATCCATATGTGATAAAGACATTGCCTTTGACCATACAGAATAAATTGGTGAATAACCATAAAGTAAGTGTGGTCTATATTTACCAGCCTTCCAAATAACTTCTCCCTCACCATAAACAACACGTTTTGGCTGTGGAATACCTATTGAATATACAGAGTTTACTTCCATAATAGCTTTCAATGCTTCTGCACCACAACGGTCACACACAGGTTCAGTTAAACGTTTATCACGATGTTCGAATCTTGGGCAAACATATAATTTATTACGTTTGTCGTCAAAGCCTAATCTACCATCACTGTCAGCTATCATAGCCACCTGTGGTGGATCGATTCTTAAGTACTCTTTTATAACAGTTTTATCGTGGTCAATCTTGCCTGTTGTATCATCAATAAAGTAATTCTTTAAACATAAACAATAAGCATTATCACTTATCTCCAAATCACGTTCTAATTGTCTTGCGACATCTTCCAATGTTTGCTGGTTTCCATTAATTGGTTTTGACAACATATCTTCCAATAATTTTCTGTTTTCAGGTACTGGTCTTTTCAAGTCAGTAGAACCACAAGTATCACACATGACACCATCTGGTACTGCCTTATCTTCAACTGCTTTTTTCTTTCTTGGGTGTGGAACATGAGCATCATCATTAGTTTCAAATGGTTGATCATCAGGTCTATCACTTGCAAGTGGTTCATATTGAAACTCTTTTGCACAGTTGTTACATTTGTACTTGTATTTTTCAGTTACTTCAAAACCGTTCTTAAACATCTCTCTGTTCAATGTTTCTATTGGTATTCTCAATGCATCAATGTTATCTGCCAACTCATAAATCATTATGAGTGGAAATGGGAAAATTGGAAGTTTAGCACCTGTGTCGGTACTCATATAAGGCTGGGCTATTGAAGGTCTAGTTGTAGTTTCAGTGTACGATTTATTAGTAAATCTAAATGCACTCTTTAGTCTATCTGCAAAACCCATGTGTAAAATATCATATAACTACTTTATAAACTTTTGTCCAAACTTGTCACGTTTACGTCACTAACCACCGTGTTGTACGCACATTCGACTACGTTCTGGGGGTTCACACGTACATACGTCTTGCGATTTTTTTTCGTCGCCTTTATATATCTTTTCTTCATGCGTGTGTGGTTCGTTCCCACCGATATGTGCGTGAATCGTGCCATCCTCATGTGTGTGTTCTGGTTCTGGTAAACCATCATCTAAACCCATGAAATATTTAAGTATAGAACAAATATAAATATTGTTACCTAGTGGTGTGAGCTTGCATATCTCATTGAGAAGGACTATCGTGGCGAAATAGCTAGGTGGCAAACCTTATTAAATGTAGTATTTAAATGATGTTATGGTGGAACTAGAACCAGAAGACTATAATGAAATTTTGAATTGGTTTACTCACACGTATGGTAGGTTGAATTCTAGTAAGATAAGTGAAGCAAGTACGAGGACATTCTGGAAGATATCATTCCTTGTGGAAGAGAAGATAAAGGAATTGAAAGAAGAAGCTAATGAAGAATAAATACTCTTATATATTAGACATGCGTAAGTAATGTATGAAATGGAAGTTCTATCTCTTTTGGTCAGGCGTATTCTTTTTACCATTCATGGTATTGGGAGAAGGCATCATTGGTCTAATAGTCATAGGCTTGTTCGGAATATTGAACGGACTTGTTGAAAGAGGAAAAAAATTAAAAGCAAAAGCCAATGACGGATATGAACAATGGAAGAAGTATCGCAAAGAGACTTTGGAAGAAATGAAATGATTCAATGCCAAACTTGTTTTAGACTATATAAATCATATGACATTGTAAAGGTTGATGGCTGTCCAATGTGTGTAAAGTGCGAGTATAAACACATCAAGTATAAACAATAGAGTTATATATCAAATACTAATAATATATTCATGAACAAAATAAAGACAAAACAAATGGAAGACTTTGTAAAAACAAGAGCCAATTTTTACGAAATTGAAAAAAACTTTGCTTCAATTACAAGTGATAGTACAAGAAAAAATGCAATGGATATAAAACGTCTATTGGATGATAAGGCTAGGAGTTATTACCCTTGGCTATAAACTGGAAGTACTTACTGGCAATCCCCATAGGGATATTACTGGTAACGATGTTTACGGTGTTTGATTACGAACCACGTAAGGGAACATCTGAAAATAAATTACCTACGTCAAGTACCAGTGTACCACAGTACGATAGAGATTGTTACCCTGCCATGACACCTGATAACAAATACTACGTGCAATGTCCACCTTTTTCATGGGAGGTCGATAAGGATGAGTGACGTAGATGAATTTTCGGAACGTTCTTGGGAATGTCCTCATGCAAACTTTTTCTTTAAGGAATGGAGATTCTATTGTAGGACTTGTGGAAAATCCGAAGAGGAATGTCTAGGTAAGGAAGTTATGACGAGAAGTCACGTATATTACTATAAGGAGAATAAGAATGTATAGTGATGAGAAAACATGGACATCTCACTATAAGGATTGGAAACATATCTTAGACACGGTAAAACACCAACCATCGGATGTTCCCCTAGAGAAACACCAGTATCGTATGAAAATCATAACGGATCTTGTTAAGATATATGAGGGTACGAAACATTGAACTACTGTAAGAAGTGTAAGTTACGGTTTAATAACAAGTGTAATTGCCCCCCTTATGCCATGGAGGATTCCTTGGAGGAATTAGGGATATGATAGGGAACAAACAGTTAGAGAAGATTATATGCGTTGCCTGTAACGAAATTTTCGGCGATCACTCGAAACGACAGTTGATTCGTTGTCTCTTTAGAGTACAGGGAACTATGGTAAGTCAAGGTATAGATAACAGTCCTCCCCCAGATTTGGCTGATAAGTGACTTGCCTGTATCTTATATAAATCTTGTAAGTTACGGAATTTCATTTTTTCGCCATACGTACTAGGCGCGATGATATATCGAATAAAAAGGGCGTGGGAATAGTTAGCCTAAGCTAATAACCCACGCTTGAAGGGTTTGTTATACTACGTTATGATAAGATTGCCTTAGTGTATCTTCCCTATGGAACGACTACATGGAAAGGACATATCTCATGTGTTGAATCTGATTAGTATGCAGATTTGTATAACTCTCTAAGCCTATTCTCTACTTTAGGCTTTTTGCCATCTTTAACAAACTGCATAAGGTAAGAGATTTGCTCTTTCAAGTCTTGACTTAGACTTTTTGGGGCTAATACCCTTATTACGCCACCTTGCACGATACTACAAGGTATGTATGCATAAGCACGTGCGTTAACACTATCGCTTATGTTAAAGACGACTGTATCTTGTGCCTTGAATAGTGCTTTGATTGATTCAACTAATGAACTATCAATAGTTTCATCATTCAAGCCATCTTCAAAGGCTTTAAGAGATGTTGCCATCATTATTCTATGCGTATTTCTGTTATTGTGAATCTGCCTTATATAGTGACTTTGTATCTTACCGTGCCATACTATCCATAGTATGCATATTATCCATACTATCCATACTTTAACTATCATAATGCTTAAGTAGTCAGTTTTGAGTCCAAATGCTTATATAGTCGGTTTTTGACCCCATTGTGCCTATCCGTTATATATCCTATAAAAATAAATAAAATCCGTTATATACGTATGGCGCTGGTCTATTAGGAGTTTATCCACGAACAAACTAATTCATTATATGACAGTTTATACTATTGTTATGTCTATTAGGGGTATAGGGGGGATTGTGATCATGTTTAAATACTCGGTTTCAAATTCGTGCCTGACTATTTAAATCAAATCCAAATTTGCAAAAACTCGCATGATGTTTTGATGAAATCAAAATCAAGAATATCAAGGCATGAGATGGGAAGAAGATTAACCAATGCAAAGCAAAAGTATGGCATGGAATATAGAATGAATAAGGGTAATAATGAGTTTAGTAAAATAGTGAATGATAGTATTCAATCCTTTAGGAAGATACAAATCCGTGAACGGAAGGAATGGGATAGAGAGTTAGGAAGAGTCAATAAATTACATAGAGTTCTCGATACGGCACTGACTAACCTCGCCCATTCTTTCACAGGTGATATTGTTTATATTGATAGGCATGATTATGTTAGAATTTGTAAGACTATTGATGCATTTAATGAATATATTGAAACTAACCAACTATGGAAGCTTAAATTTGATACATTATCCCCCCTCAAATTACCAAAAAGTGTTATAATTAAATGTAAATGTGGGGTATTAGAATGAATACTATAATAGAAGTATTACTATGGTCATTAGGTATCATGCTTAATGAAGGAGAGCATGACCTATGACTATTAGAAATAAATGTAGCTTATGTGGTCAAACAGTATCAAAAGACGGTATGAAAAGACACGAAGAATGGCATAATGTACACCAGCCATTTGTAGCACGTAATAAAATATGGGGAAAGGTTGAATGGGTATGAATATAAATAAATGTAGTTTATGTGGTCAAAAAGTATTAGAAGAAGGTATAAATGAAAATTGGGAAAGAGTGTCTTATTGGAGACACGAAGAGTGCTACAAATGGTTGTCGTACATTGAACATGACCACAGTGATAGTTCTTGGACACCTAGTTTAGAATGTGTTTTAATAAAATATGGGGGAAGGTTGTGTGGATATGAATTGTAAATGTGATATTTGTATAAATGAAAATAAAATACCAATGATTGAATATGCTTTTAGTAGTTCACATTGTTTAATTAGTAAATGGTTAAGGAGAGGATTAGAATGAAAACTGATATAACGGAAGAAGATTGGACAGAATTTAGGGAATATGTTCAACATTTAGAGATGAGATTAAAACACCTAGAACGTAAGGTAATCCCTGATTTATACCATGTAATGCAAAAGATGGCTGATACTATGGAGAAAATGGCTAGAAGAGACAACGATAGTAATCATAAATGGTGGGAGAAAGAATGGTAGAATTTAATGTAAATGAATATGCTAGAGATAATTTAGTTGAAAGATTAAAAATTGTATCTAGAAAAATGGTTGATTGTATGAATGAATTATATACAATTAAAAATGATTTATCGAGATTGAATGTCAATGATACTAATGCGAATAAATCCAAGAAAGATGAATGTAATCACATATGGAAGGATAACCTTCATGTGAGAAATGGTTCACAAGATGGATATGCTGGTAAACATTGTGTAAAATGTTATAAAGAGAGGAATGATTTAGAATGAACTGTGTAAACAATTCTGCAAATAATGTATGTGAGGTGGGTCTCTAGGTATTAGACTATCTTTATCTTACAATACAACTATAATGCGTTATGACTCATTTGAGTGAATCCATTCATGGTAAATTATTCTCTGGTTGGTTTGCTATCAAATCCATGAAAACCCAGCCATGTAGAGAAACAGATGATGCCGAAGAACAGGCTGAAAATATGTCTAATACATTATTCGGAAATATAGTAGCTGATATTTCCCCTAGAGTAGAGAGTGTTGTTAGCCATTACCGTCTTTTTGGTAATACCTTTCTTGGAAACTTGGGTGTACTAGGTTCGAAACTATCGCACCATTCAACAACGACTCAAGATAGCGTAAAAGCACCTTTAACTTCACACGAATCTATTCAACATAACGCAAGTGCCTTACAGTTCACCACATACCCACCCCTAACATCCGTTAAGGAATGGTAAGATAAAGTGACTAATACTAATAAACGAGTGATTAAAATGACAATGAAAACTGAATTAAAAACACCAAGATTAAGAACATTCTACATAAAGCAAGAAGCTGACGAAGATGTAGTATTTACTTTAAGAATGGCTAGAACACCTGATGGATTTACAATATATGCTAAATCTAAGGAATTCCATGATTGGTTTAAGAATCTAAGTAAAAATACAACATTGGGATTTACTAAAGCATGGTCAGTAAATATGGATTCTTATAACATAAGTAAACTATGGACAGATAGAATGTATGATGATTTAGGTGGACAAATAAATTGGAGAGATCCAGAAGATTACATACCAAAAACTCTTGAAGCTGGATTTAGAAATTGGAATAATAATATACTAATGGAAGCTGCAAACTTTAATCCACCATCAAATACTGATGAATTATATTATAGAGGAACACCTAATATTTCATGGGTTCTTAGTAATATATTAGATAGTGGGTTCGCTATTAATTATGCACAACCTGTATCAAATAGAATGTTTGAGTTGTATTTCTCCTCTGTAAATAGATATTTGATATGGCTAAATGACAACTTTATAGCAGTAAAACAAAAGGGAACTAAACTTACATCAACAAAGAAGAAAACCTTTAGTGGTAAGTTAAACTTGGAGGATTGATATGTTGTCAATTAAAAGGAAACGAAGTAAAATGACACAAAAATTAAAGAACGCACCTAAAATTGATGATAACATATGCAATTTATGTTATTGTAAAGCATGTTTAGGTAGAATAGAATTTTTAGAAGGTAAACAAAAATATCAATGCACTGATTGTGGTAGAACACAATATCCATATAATATCGGAATTGACGAGAAAAGAAAGTGTATTATAGATAAAATAGGCGTAGAAATGGAAGGAAGATGGGGATTTTTGCCACCTGACCATGATGATACTGTAAGATTTCATGGAGATGGTTCTGTTCATTTCAATACATCAGAATATAATAATAATTACGAAGAATATTGTATGTGTTGTGCTGGACATTGTACAGAAGATGACCATGATGAAGATGATTGTTGTAAAGGTGGATGTGGTAAAACAAAGAAAAGACCACAAAATATTGTAGGAGAATATGTTTCAGATCCTATACAATATCAAGAAGATTTAGGAGATTTGAAAGGTATTATACTTAGAAACTATCCACATAATGTTAACTCTTCATGTGGTGGACATTTCCATATAAGTTTCGTTTCAACAGGTTATTATGGCTTAGCTATGGACGAAAGAATATACAAAAATGTAATAAAATCTTTCAAAGCATGGGCTGTTGATACTACTACTAAGAAAGCCCCAGCTGGTTTAACAAAACTAGCACAAGGACAAATAACAATGAGATTGAAAGGAAGACAATATTGTAAGAAAGAATTTGCTTCTGATGAACAAATAAGTGGTCAACATACAGATAGATATACTCACTTTAATTATAGAGCATGGCACAAGCATAAAACACTTGAAATAAGAATATTGCCAATGTTCAATAAGAAAGAGGATTATTATAGATGTGTTCGTTTCCTATGTAATCAGATAACCAATGAGATATTAAAAATTGGTTTAGGAGAACCTGAATATGTTGAAGCAAAAAGAGATTTGAAAGGTAGAATATCAAAATTAGAGAAAAAGAGAGTGGATGATTCTCCACTCTTGGAGGTAGATTAAGATGTGTGTTATAATGATGTTTGAGGATGAATATCCTAAGAAAGAAATGTTGGATTCAGCCGAAGCTTTGAATAAAGATGGTGGTGGATTCTCTTGGATAGATTCAGCCAAAGGAACTGTACGTTGGGAGAAAGGTATGCACGTCACTTCTAAATTTATTATGGAAACTATTGATAGAGAAAACATTCAATTACCTATCATAATTCACTTTAGAATTGCAACTCATGGTGGTGTTAATAATGAATTATGCCATCCATTCGCTATAAGTGCTGAAAACAACGAAGATTTGGAAGCAACAGGTCAAGATGTAAATGGTGTGTTATTCCATAACGGTGTTTGGTCAGATTGGAATTCAGTAGCAATGAAAGTTCTATTGAATGATAAAGAGACAAAATTACCATCTGGTAATTTCTCCGACAGTAGAATGATGGCTTGGCTTATTAGACACTTAGGAAATAACTATCTACAACTTATTGACGAGAAAGTTGCACTAATGACACCAGATGGTATTGTTAGATATGGTAAAGGATGGTCAATGGAAGGTAAAGTAGATTGTTCTAATACTCACTGGAAATGGAGAAACAATAACAAAGGTTGGAGTGCTACAAACTCGAAAGGTGGTTATTCACAAGGAACAACAATCAATGATTATCTATCAAAGGAGGACAAACAGGATTTTCGGGGATGTGTCCCAGCCCTAGCAAAGGCAAAGGGGTCAAAGGACACGGTGACAACTGTAAATGCAACGGTCAACTCGGTAAAAAGAAATGCAAGAGAGAGCAGAAGCGAGCAAGAGGGAGAAGAGGTGTCGCTTGTAGAAACTGGGGTATTAAATGGTAATACATTTAGTGGAACTAGTGAAGAGTACGAAGAAATGTTTGAAAATTTAGGACAAGATGCCAATCCCATGAATTATAGATACCAAGATTACATGGATAAATGTATGAAAAATGGTAGAATACCAAAAGATAGTGATATTGAATGTGGAACAGGTTTTGTTGGTGAAGATGGAACTTGGCATGAGTTTGATGATGAAGAGGAATATTACTAATGTCTTATAGATACGATAAAGGATGCGTTAACTACGCTAGAGAAAAAGTTGTGACCTTAGTCAATAGAAGAATTGATGAAATGTTAGATGGACATAAACGTAATTATGTTAACAAAAAATCATATATTGTTTCAAACTTCAAGAATAAACGTTCACCTGAAAAGATACAGAGAAATTGGAACGCTAAAGTTCAAACATACCCAGAGGATTTAATAAAAGTATTTGATAGAATAAAAGCAACTTCTCAACCATACACAGCATTGGGTTTGGAAATATCTTATATCACAAGATATGATGTTGATATTGGTAAACACATAGAATGGAGTATGTATAAATTGATGAGACATATGGGTTATGATTTTAATGTACTACAAACTGACCCACGATATGCATTAAATCCAAGAGAACAATGCCCACCTATTGAACATATATCACCTGTTATGTATAATTGGTTTAGTAGAGGTAGTGTATTTTGGCATGATGCAATGTGTGATTTCAAAAAGATTGCAGAACATATGAGAAAAACAAATTTGGCTATTGAAGATGCAGATATAATAGCAAAAAGATTTGTTGATGAATATAATGTTTGTAAAGGCGAAGATGAAGATGGTAGATATTGGGATGCATCGAATTACCATCTATGGAATAAGATTCCAAAGAGAACAGTTCCAATAAAAGAATCATTGACTAGATTATTAGATGGAGCATTTGACTAATGGCTTACAAAATGAGTGAAAGAAGAGAATTAGGAGAAACTTTGGAAAGAGCAGAAGCAAAAATCTGGTCTTGTGGTTGTCCTTATCTAGCTTTTTCAGAAGAAACAGGTTATATGTCAGCTTTCGCTGCTACACATGACCCTGTTGTAGGATTATCTAACTTAGGAAGAATTGGTGTCACAGATTGTTTAAGGACAGCTGGTTTTTCAACAGGTTATGCACAATTCATCTATGAAATGATAGAGAAAGGTTGGGGTCTTGATACGATAGGACAGAGAATAATTGATGGAACAGCAAAAGATTGGAATGATTGGAAATGGCAATGTGACCACCCACAAGAAGAAGAGTATGATGATGAAGATTATGATGAGGAGTATGATGACTAATGGCTAAAAAGATATGGATTCCTAGGAGACATAAAGATGATGATGAAAATGATTAAAGACAGCTTTGATGGATGGTTTGGTATGAAATTATTCTTATGGAATAATATCATTGAACGATACTTTTCATCATGGTTAGAAGAATATGCAGAAGAATGGTTTGATAACCACTTTGATAAAGTAGAAGTCACACCATTACAGTATGAGGATTTAGATTAAAATGCCTAGAACAGAATATCAACCATCAGCAGAGGAAGTTGCAGAATGGGAAAGATCATTTACAGAAACGGATGGTTATGAGTTGGGAAGTGCTATACCAGAAAGTATGGAATCTGTCGAATCACAAGCAATAGATAGACTTAGTACTGCACAACAAGGAACACCAGCTACTGTTAATTGGCGACCAATGAGTTATTGGAAAAACAAATATTCTTGGGGTATGTCTAATATGATGGGAGAAGACCTACTCATATTAAATTCATGGGATATTAAAGAAACTGAATGTGAACACGTAGAGTGTGGATGGTATTGTAAGGAGAAAAGGATTTGAATAAAATGGAATTAAAAGTAGATAAAGCAAATCAATATGATGCTGATAAGTGTATATTGAGAATAGATTCAAAAGCATTGAAGAATTTAGGTGTTAAACCTGATACAATAGTTGAACTCATACCTAATGCAGAAAAAGGTTTTGATGTAGTTCCACAACCTGATACAGAAGGAAAGATTGATACTTTTCCAAGTACTGAAAGACCAAAGAATACAAGATTATTCTTTGTTTTAAGGGAATTATATATGCAAGACCAAAACACAAACAAAGCTAGATTGGATGAACAAGATAGAGAAGCATTGAAATTAAATGTAGGAGATAAGATTAGACTACATAAGTGTGAGGAATGGGAAATTCCAGATGGAGATTTAATGCCTTGAACGACTTAGAAGCCAACAATCTTACAGATTGGCTAACAGAAGAAGAAAGAAAATATATGGGAACTGTTGGCAAATATTATAGTGTAAGACGAGCATCAAAAACAGGTCTTATTAAGAGAAAAATTCAAGATAAAATAAATGGAAAAATAAGACAAAAATTATCCACAAATAATAAAAAAGTACTTGTTGTATATATGCCAAGTGAAGAATTGAAAATAGCATTTAAAGATAGATGTGGTGTTATACCTATGTCAACAATTATGCGTTGGTTAATGGTAAAATATATTGAAGGAGATTATGGAGATTATGAACAACTATAATAGAATTTGCAAGTGTACAGAGTGTCAAATTGAATACCCTGTGTATAGAACTAGATGTGATATATGCCACCATTTATTAAGGCATAGACCTAGAAGTAGAGTATGCAAAGAAAAATACATTACAGGGGGTAGATATTGATGAGCTTACAACAAATAAAGAAAGCCACAGAAATGTTAGGTAAAATAACCACAGTAGATGAAAAGACTTGGGTATTACCTTCAAAAAGTGACGAATCAAAGACACATACAGTTCAGATAATTAATGATGAGTATGATTGTGATTGTTTAGGATTTCAACATACATTAAATTGTTATCATGTAATTGCAGTTAAAATGTCAAGAGGAGAGAAAATTGAAGAAGCCTAAGAAATTTGTATGTTATATCTGCAACAAAGAAACACTAACAAAAAGGAAAGGTTTGGAAGTTGGTAGTGGAAAGTTTACTCATGCTTTATGTAAATTGTGTTCCAGAGAGAATTATGCTATACATGAAGACAGCTATTTTGAGGAGCATGAAAAGATGAGACTGGAAGATATACCTAGAGAATTTGATGAGGAAGAAGTTGTAATGAATCAAATCAAATTTATGAAAATGGCTAAGAAGATGTTAGAGAGGGCTGGTTATCATGAATAAGAACCTCCCAAGCTTTGAAGAATTCTCTGTAATAGTGGAAGAAATGGTATCATTAGATTTACTAGAAAGAGATGAAGAAGGAAAGTTTGCTCTATCTGATGGATTACTTGTCCAATTAAAAGATAGTTTGGGTAAAACTTCCATAGTAGATTTTACTTTGGACTATTCAGAAAGAAAAGATAGAATGATTATAAGGTCTATAATGAAACACACATACCCAAAAGTAAAAGACCAAAAACAGATTCTCGACTATTATAATATAATAAATGCATACCTATACGCTTCTTTATCAGAAGTGTTGAAAGATAAATCTGTTCAGAATTATAGAGGAAGCACAGAGGAGTTAGCGATATTGCGAGAATTAGCTCTCAATGCAGTAAAGGAGGCAGAGAAATGAGATGCAGAAAATGTCAAAGAAGCAGAAAACATTCTACCAAAGCTAAATGCTGGAGAAAATGGTTCTTATGTCCACCATGTGCAGTTGTAGAACATCCAGAAGAGTATAATAAAAACCAACAAGTATTGTGGTCAGAGATTATTGATATGCATGGAAGAATAAGAAAAAAGCAAGAGGAACACGCTGGTATGAGAAATCCTCCATACAAACCAAAGGAGAAAGAAGCATGAAATGGTCTAATCAATTTGGTAATGGAGACACCAATGATAAATCAAAAAGTTATTGGGGTAAAAAATTACTAGGTGGTCAAGCTGGTCTAAAATTTACAGCTAAGAAAATAGTAGAAATGTTTCCACGTGAGTATTTTAATCCGTATGTAGAGCCATTTGCAGGTAAAGCTAGAACTGCTGAGGTTTTGTATAATAATGGATGGTTCACACACTGGAAGGATATGAAAATAGTGTTAAATGATATATCACCACACTCTAACGATTATTGTAGAGAAACATTTCCAGATTCAATAGTGGAAAATATGTCATTCGAAGATACTATTAGTAAATATGATGAGAAAGATGCATTTTTCTTTATAGACCCTCCTTGGCGTAAAAATATCTATACACATAATGATTTCTTTAGAATGGATAGAACTGTGTATGAATATTATGAAAAATTATTAGATATAGTTGATGGTTTACAAGGATGGTGGATGATTACATCTAACGCAGATGAACATGAATGTAAAAAGGCTTTGACAAAATCAAAATGGAATACATTCTTAGTTTGTAGTGGTGGAAAGCATATATTTGGTAAAGAAGCAAAGACTTTATTATGTAGTAATCTATTTGGAGAGAAGAAATGAATGTATTTAAAAAATATCCACAACTGTATTCAATCGTTATACCAGCTGTATCAGTTCCGATAATGCTTGGAATAACATTTGCAGTAATGAGAATTGAGGTTATAATAAAATGAATAACATACCAACAGCAGAAATAAACTTTAGTGAATATGACCCAGAAAACATACAAGTATGGGATGAGTATATTCCACTACGTAATGAAGTGGAAGACTTGCAAAGAAATGTACTTAAGGCTAAATACCCATACTTAATAGAATCAGAAAAAGGTCAAGGAAAGACACTATTAGTTCACACATTGTGTAAGAAGTTAGGTCTCGCATTAGTCGAAGATCCAATAGGTTCTGGAACTAAAAAGAGTGACTTGATAGGAACTAAAGAAATTAATTCTGATGGAACATATTTCAGTTTAGGACTTTTACCAAAAGCAATCTGTGTAGCAAATCATTTCAAACACGCAGTATTATATGGTGATGAAGCAAACGCCCAAGACCATGATATACAAAGATATTGGAATAGAATCTGTGATGGTAGAAAATCAATTACAGCTAATGGTAAATCTTATAGACTAAACAAAGGTTGTAAACTCTCTATCGTATGGACTATAAACCCTGTGACATATGCTGGAATCAACACAATGACAGAAGACTTACGTTCTAGATTTGTCGGAAAAGTTTGGCGTTATCCAACAAAAGAAGATTTAGACAGAGTTATAGAATGGGAAGGAATACCAGAAGACACGGTAAAAACTCCATTATTAACTTTCATTGAAGATGTACACGCACTTAGAGTGAAAGGTGAAGTTGATTACTCATTGTCAATAAGGGATATAGTCCAATTTTGTACTTACTTTAGAGATTGTGTTGAAGAAGGAAATAAGTGGTCTCTACAAACAGCACTTGAAGAAGTAATTCTAATCAAATATGGAGAACCAGCTGACAGAGAGCTTATTAGGATAAGAATCAAAGATACATTTGGAGTACAACTATGAATGAACTTAAATGTGTAAACTGTAAAAAGATAATACATTTTCCTAATAGAAAAACACAAAAATACTGCAATGAGTTATGTTTGGTTGAGTATAAGAAAAAGACCAAATATCACAGAAAGTTTGCAAAACCACTACCAAAACAAGTGAATTGTGTCGTATGTAACTTACCTTTTAAAAGAAAACATGGTAGAAAATTAACTTGTTCAGTAAAATGCTTTAATTACAGAAAAAACCAATCATATGAAAGGTATAAAGGATTAATTAATGTTAGAATGACTTTGGAACAATATAGAAAATGGAGAAATCAAAATGACTAAAAGAAACACAGATATATTAACTGATAAGGAATTATTTGAAAAAATGTCCAGAATGGTTGAGCATATAGTTAACGGTAAAATAAAACTACTCTATAATAAGGGTGATAACTATTGTAATTTTCTTGGAGAGGAAAAGAAAACATTAAAGAACTTATATAGAGTTAATATAGCAACACCACAAGTAAAAGGAATACCAAAATATACTGCACTAGTTCATGAACTTGCACACATAATATATAAAACTCCTTTTTCAGCAGTTCATTCTATATTATTTGATTCTCACAACGAAGATGATTATGGTAGGTCTCCTTGGATTCTACGAGATAATAAAGTTGAAATAAAATTTAAGAATAAAAAACTTGCACATACTGTTTGGAATGTGTTAGAAGACCAAAGAATCGAATCGCATCTAGCGAAATATTACATTGATTACAAAAATAGATTCGACAAATGTAAAAAGGGAATAGGAAAAGATATGGAAATACCAGTTGGTATATGGAAGGATAACCCAGCATTTACATTAATGGCTATAAGATTCTTTAGAGAAGACTTGGCAAAGAGAGGAAAATACTATGCAGAGTGTAAGAAATACATTGAATATGTAGAAGAAACAGATGAATATGGTGCTTTGAGAGCTCTTTTGGCATTAAGAGATATTATTAATAAATGGAGTGATAGAATGGATGAATTTGGAGGTCAAGAACAAAGGGCAGGTATGCCACCAATGATAAGAGATAAACTTTCAAAAGTGAATCAAGAAAAACATTTACATCAACAAATAAAATCAGTTCCATTTGAAGCTCCTTTTGGAACATCAAAAATGGAATTATTTCCACGTGATATTGAGAGACATTTAACTGGAAAGGAAGATGTTGATTTAGAAGGTATATTACAAAATGGTAAGATATTGGGAGATAAACTTTCACAAGATGTTCGTTCATCTATGTTAGAAAGTGATGGTATTATCGATAAAACACCTGCTTCCGTTGTTATGATTAGGAGGAAGGCACTATCAAAACCAGAGCCTAATAAAAGAATCGCATCAAGGTTGAAAAGAGTTTTCGAGAAGGTAAAAATGAAACGAAAACCTCACATTGATAATGAAGGAGAAGATACAGATACGGAAGAATTCATCAAAAGGAAAATAGATGGGGTTGGATTGAATAGATGTAAAGTTAATGTTAAGGAAACAAATGGAGCTTCCATAATAGTTTCCGTTGATGCATCTACTTCCATGAGAGGAAGTATTTCAGCTGTGAGAGATGTCGTGGCAACTTTATATGACTCTGTAAAAACCCTCAAGAATGTAGAAATAAGAGGAAATGTTTGGTCTAGTAATGGTGTTGGGCAAATTGGAATGACAGAGGTTAATTCAGTAAGTGAATTAAAGAACATTGAGATTGCAGAAGGTTATTTTGCAACTCCAACACATATGGCATTTGAATACTCTACAAAACAAATGAAAGAGATGAGGGGTAATAAGAGATTAACATTCGTCATAACGGATGGTGCTCCAAACTACTCAAGGAATCATAAGAGATACCCTAGAAACGCATATAAAGATGTATGTATAAAGAAGTTGAGAAGACTCAAAGCTGTGTCTCCAAACGTTGTTTGTATCATGATGGGTAGATATGACCCTTGGTCATTAAAGGAAGTACAGCAAACATTCGGCAAAACCAACGTAATAGCCATAAGAGGCACAGAAGGGTTATCCGAAAAGGTTATAAAACAATTTAAAGAAGTTGTAATGAACACTATATGACTGTAATGAGTTTAAATAGACTACGTGAAAAGATGATAAAGAGGATTATTGAAATTGAAAATGAGCATTTTATTCCTATACACAGAGAAAAAAAAGAATTTCTTGAGAAAAAAAACGATGATGAATTACAACAATATTTACGAGCAATGGAAATTATGCATATTGAATGGGCAGTAGGAGATAAAAAAGTTGCCATTAACTGAGAGAGAAAAATTCATACATCATTTTATAACTTTGACAACAGTTAAAGTTCTATTAGCTAAACTTGCAGATGGTGATAATAAGTCAAACATATATGCTTCTTTGGAAAACGACCTTGATGATATGGGCTTTATGGTAAAAAAAATAAAAGAAACACGTTGTAGAAAATTAGACGATGATGAAATAAAAGAAATCATTGACGATTTAATGGAAGAAGCATTATTAGGTGGAAACATAGTTAATGAGAGTCTTCGATAGAGTTATATAGAAGATACGTATAAAAAAAACAATGTGTAACGGAATTTGTAATAGATTTAAAAAGAAAGTTCTTGGAAAAAATTATTATTGCCAAAAATGTGCAAGATTTATTCCACTAGAAAATCTTCAAAGAGAGAGAAGAAGTAACGGAAGACTTAGATGTGGCTGTTGCAACGGCTTAGTGAGAAATAAAACTAGAGTGTATCTAACTGCCTAGATATATTTCTACCATTTGTAATATTTTCTATATCCACACCAACAAACTTCATAGATTTACGCCAACCTGTTTTTACTTCAAATTGTTTTACTTTTCCTTCAACAACTCTATCATGAACTTCTGAGGAAAAAAACTTTCTTTGATCACCTGCTTTACCATAAAAATCATCATATCTCTGTGTAGTTAGTTTATTTGGGTAATAAACCATTAAAATCATATGTGCTAATTCGTGACAAATAACTGACATATTTTGTAATGTAATTAAAGGATTGTTACTATCTGTCACATAACAAATTACAGTTCCTTGACCTGTTACACCATGTGGGATTGAATAATCCAATTGGTCGTTTGGGACACCAGAATAAAATGACCTGTCAAAATCCTTTGTACTCACTATGGTTATTTCCCAGTTGTCTTGTTTTTGATAATTTACATAATCCTTATAATAATAATGCTCATAAATATAATGAAGAATCATTTTTTCATATAGTTTTTCATCTAAATGCTTTGTTTCAAACTTTAATCTCATACATATCTACCTTTTAATCGTCTTTTATACTTTTCTGTCATTCTATTGAATATACGCCTAAATATATATGACCTGATTATGGACACGGTTGTGTAAAAAACACTTATGAATAATGCAGTTGTTAAAACTTGATTAGCAATATCATCAACAAATAGTGGTAAAAAGAATAAATTAAGGATAAAAGCTATCAAAGCACCTGTACCAACACTGAATAATGTCTCTACAAAAGACTCTTTTTTTGATTGCGTTATTCCTCACCACTAGAAATTGTGTATATTGGTCTCATACTTTTATCTTTTGTGTGGTATTTTTTCTTTCCTTTATTTGATGATGGTGTAGTTGATAACAAGCCATGGCAACATGGGCATCTTGCTTTATTTTTTACCCATGCATCTTCTGGTAAAATCCAAATATCACAAGTTTTGCATCTCACATGAGTAAGATAAGCAAATCGTTGTGGTCGTGTTCTTGAGTATTTATAAGAACAAACGCCTTTACATTGTATCATTACCAAACAGTCCCCTTGTCACTACAATCCATGTGAGCACCACAATTAGGGCATCTTAAATGACATGGTTGTAATTCTTCCATTAAATGTCCACATTGTTCACATACTTCACTGGTTTTTTTGACCATGTGTTTTATAAATGTTGGAGTTATATAACGTTTTTTATTTAAAATATTGCCTTACTCTTGCAATTATAGCTATTGTCACGCCTATTAATGGAATTATCTCTAATAAATCAATCCCATATAGTAAAAAATCTGTTACTGGATGAAATCCATATAACCCAATACTACCTTCTGCGAAGAAACACTCGGCAGCTGAAATTGTATGAGGAATTTGAAGATATAGGATAAATGCACTTAAAGCTAAAGATTCTGTCAAATGCCTCTCATACCAGTCTAGAAATCTAGTTATAATCATAAAACTATTAAAAAACTTTATTATTTATCTTTTTTTATAATTAGGTATGCCTATAAAAATAGACTTGAGAATAAACGGATATGATGATGATAACAGGGGTATATATTATTCTGAAACTAAAAGATGTCTAATTTATCTTCCAAACCATGAAACTATTGAAGATATATATAAGACGATTAATCATGAATTAATACATTATTGCCTAGATGAAGCTGGTGAATCTGAACTTATGGATGAAGATATGGAAGAACGATTAATATTTTGTATGCAATGGGCAGAAGAGTCAATCGCTTAAATCATTATTTTCTATATACGAAAGTGCAACAGTCCCACTTTGTAAAATAACTTCTATTTTTTTATAAAGACCTGATTCATATCTATCTAATTTAGGAATTGATTCCTCTTGTACATCAAAAACATAACCATCTGTGCCTTTTCCCTTTGCTTTTTTTATTGTGGGATATATTAAAAATACACTATGAGGTACTACTTCATAATTTTCTAAAACATCTTCTTCTGCTGGTACATCATACCCTAAAACCATTTTTCTTATTTGTTCGTCTTTTAGAGTGCCATAGACAAATATTTGTGTCATATTAATTTAGCCTTCCTCAAATATATTGACACTTCTTCAAAAGATTCTTCGTTTACTTCTTCTTTCCATAAAATAGGACATTCTTGGTGAGGCAAATCCACAACAATGCAACTATTCCACTCCAACATCTGTTTTTGAACAACATCTTGCCCTGTTTTTAAGATACTATCATGGTGTTTGTCTTGAACACGTACCACAATTGTAGATTTTGTAGGTCTAAATATGACAATATCTAACGTTTCTCGTAGTTGTCTATCCGATAATGTGTCATAAAAATCCGTTTTCATTAATTTAGAAAATAAATACTGTGTTTTATACTCACATTCGTTTCCGAATATGCTTTTTAGAATGGTTAAAGCACTTCTTTCCCCTTCTCCTATGAACTTTTCGTTTGGTTGGTTTTCTGGATGTTTTTCTTGATCGCCCATCATTTCTACTTTCACTGGCTAATTTAATAAGCCTTTCGTAGTTCTCTTTTGTGAACATTTTAAGTCTTTCAACAGAAGTATGATGTTTTTTACAAAGTAACGCAAATCTATTTGGGTCTTTTTTTATGATAGGTAAAACATATTCATTATATGCATAAGTGTCAGAAAAATCAGAATATATCTTGTCACTATCTAAATATCGTATATGATGAAAAACAAAATATTTACCATACTTTCTATGACAAACAGCACATTTTAAATCAAAACGTGGCATAGCAGCCACATCACGTTTAGCTTTATCTATAATGTCTTTTTTACTCACTCTGTGTCAACTAAGCCTTTGTCAGTTAATACATATTCTGCATCAGCTTGTGCGTGTTCAGGGCTATCTACCATTCTTGCAAGTCTTTTTTTACCTGATTTTTTAAAGTATATTCTATATGTTGAAGCATGAGCAACAACATTACCACCTATTGGTTTTATAGGATCTCCAAACATCATAGCTGGATCTGCTTGAACTTGATTTGTAAACACAACAGGGCATCTAAAATAAAATGATATATTCTTAATATGAGTCATTAACCTTGCTATCTGCATTTGTCTATCGGCAAGTGTTCCTCTACCAAGATATTCTTCTCTAAACTGACCAATAGCACCGTCAAGTACAACTAACTTTGGTTTCTTTTCTAGAAGAGTTGTTGAAAGAGCATTAATTGTGCCAAGTAATTGTTCTGTGTTTGGTGTATATAAATAAGTAATATTACTTAACTTTTCTTTGGCTTCTTCATCTGTTATTTCTTCTCTTGCTACTAACATTTGTATAATACGTCTTGGTTTAAAGGTATCTTCACAGTCAATCCAAACAACATTACCACCATCTTTGATAGCTTCACAAGTTAATGAATTACAAAACTGTGTTTTACCAGCACCAAATTCTCCATATATCTCATATGTGGCTTCTGGTTTTACACCACCACCCATAAGATTATCAACTTCTTCACATTTTGTACCTAATGTTGGTAGATTGTCATGATAATCTAATAATTCAGTAACACCCATATCAGCTTTTCTAATTAAATCATTATCTTCCAATAGTTTTTGTGCTTTGAACACCCAAGTATCACAAGTTGCTTTACTAACACTTGTTATTTCAGATACTTCTCTTGAACCTCGTACACATATATCAATAATATTAGTGACACCAAAAGCTTCTAATTTCTTTTGCGTGACAGCCCCTACACCATCTAGTTGTGATACAGATAAATCTAATTCTGGTTCAACATCTGTTTCAGAAATTTCAATATCTGGTGTTTCCTCTATTACCTCTTCTTTCTTTTTTACCATTTTATCATCATATACGTTTATAGCTTCCATCTTTATTCAACTTAATAACATTACTATTCTCCCATCTATCTATTAAACGTTTGGTTTCATCCTCAGGCATACCACATTCCATTAAAGTTTTCTGAAATTGTTTTAGACGTACATTGCCATTTTCATCCTTACAACTATTCCAAACAGAAAGATAATCATGTTGTTTCTTATTCTTTTTGTCAAAGTATATCTGTTGTTGTACTGATTGTTTCTCCAATGATTGACCAAAACTCTCATACATTATCCTAACAAGTTGTTCAACACTCTCTACATCATTAATAGTTACTTCTTCCTTTAAGTTTAATTTTGCATATGCCATTGACATTCTTACCAATGCTTCCAACTGTCTAACACCGACAGGCATCTTTGATTCAGAACTTGAACTTCTCATTTGTTCATATATTTCCAATAGTTTTTCCTTTGACTCATCTAATAACTTTGGTTTCAATACTTTTGCATAATTCAAGAAAGCCATTAACTGTAAATCTGACAAATATGAAGACGTATCAACATCTGTAAAAGAGTTTAAGATGTGTGTTGCTTTTGCTTTATCTTCCGTTGCGTGAACTTTATCTTTAATAAGCCAAATCATATCAAATCTAGAAAGTAATGGAGCAGGCACATCAATATTATCTCTCAATGTTATATCACTATCATAAATACCATATTTTGGATTTGCTGCAGCAAGTATAGCTGTCCTAGTTGGTAATGTCATTTGTATTCCAGCCTTTGCTATTGAAACTGTTTGCTGTTCCATGGCTTCATGCATAGAACTTCTATCATCTTTATTCATCTTATCAAACTCATCAATAAATGCAAACCCATTGTTACAAATAGGTAACACGCCAGCCTGTGCAACCATTCTACCATCAGGCATTTTAACCATACCTATTGTCAATCCAGCTGCACTTGAACCTCTACCACTTGTATAGATAGACCTCTGTGTTATTTGTTTTGCAAACTTTAATAATTCTGATTTTGCCATTGAAGGATCACCTACTAACAATGTGTTAATATCTCCTCTCTTATTTGTCTTAACACCACCTACCAATTCAAGTAAAATAGCAAGTTTCACATCTCCATATCCGTAAATACTTGGAGCAAATGAGCTGACTAAATCATTGATGAATGAAGGTTTCTTTGAATCTTCACGAAGTTTCTTCAATTCAGCATCTGATGGAATTATTGGTTCTTGTTCTTCTAAGTCCTCAAGAGCAAGAATGTCAATGAATACATCATTCTCATTGTTTTTCAAATCAACAACACTTCTAAATAAACCAGTGATTAACTTTCTCTGACCAACAAAAGATGTTCTGATATTTCTACCAACCAATTTACCTGTCAAAATAACAGGTGAGTTATTCTTAGCATCTTCCATGAACTCTTGCATTAAAATAGTTTGTACATCATCTGTAACAACAGTTGTAGAATCTATCTCTGTCTTTGCCTTCTTGCATGAAATATTGGCACAATACGGAACGTATATTTTTCTATCTATATTACATTCAACATCATAACCAGAACTACAAGATGGACAAATAAATGTAGCTTTCTTCACATATGTTTTTGGAGAATCTATGGCAATAATTTGACACTTAAATGTAACTGTTGTATTCTCATGTTTGGATGTTATATCATGCATACTAATTACTTCTTGTGCAACTGGTTTTATGACCAAATTACTAAATGCAGATTCAATTATCTCATATTTTGAATTACCTCTCTTCTGTGCTATTATTTGAATTATGGCTTTTCTCAAAGTATTCATAAATTCATGTGGATTATCTGAATATAGACTTAAAAATGGCTCTTCTGTAACATTTAAGCAAAAAGTAGAGTCAGGTCTCAAACCATCTATTACATCAACATACTTCTTCTCAAATAGAGCATCACGCATAACCTCTGTTTGCAATGATTCAGTCATATTATTTGATATCATAGTCGTTTTGAAACCTCCTTTCTGACACAATTTTGTAACTGTGTCAATCTTTCTTGTAGTTTCAATATATCATCATTTGAGAGTTTCGTAATGCATATATTCCATTTCTCCATGGTTGCCATCATTAATGGAAACTTGGAAGAAACAAAACATGAATCATATTCTGTTATTTTACTATTCTTTGTGGCATGGTTTTTAACGTATTCATCTACTGCCATTGCCAATAACAAACTAAATGATATATGATTTGGTCTCATTTTCTCAAGAGATTCAAATATTGGTTTTGTTTTTGTCCCTACTGAAATAGTAGTGGTTTTCTGTATCTTCACAAAAAGGATATGGGTGACTATAATATAAAGCTAATTAATTATAGTAATTAAGAGTTAAGCAAGGTACTGCTAGATGGAAAAAAGTTAATTAAGCTAAGTAACTTAAGTTTGATATATGAGTTAATTAACAATTAGTTAAGCTAGAAAGTGAAGTTAAGTTACTTAAGTTAATAAACTATTTTTAGACGTTTAGTTCCAAATCAGGTTTGACTTCTCTTTCAACAAAGCCATTTATAAAACCTTGAACCTTTTTATCCTCAATAATTGTCTCTTTTACTTCTCCTTTTGAATTTTTCCAAGAAATTTTAATGAACATAAAGTGTTCTATGGAGCTGGTGTATTTAATGATTTCTAATTATAAATGGTTTTATAATCTTTTAAAAACACGACATCTGCTTCTTGCATTACTTTTAAACTTTATCGTTGCAAATGATGATTCAAAGAAACCTTCGTCTTCCAATTCTCTTAGATAAGCCAAAGCTCTTCGTACATGAATTTCAAGACCTTCTGATATTATGGCTGCTGTTGTACTTTGACCTACTGGTACATCATCCAATATCTTCTCTTTTGCTGACTTTACAACTAGAAAGTCTTCATTACCTTCAAGTGTTAATTTATATGATTTCTTCATTATGGGTAACTCCATTTTTTATTTTTAAAACAAGTCATACACATCTCTAAGCCTACCTTTAAACATTCTACGTGGCATTTTTCTCCACAGTTTTTACACTTAGTCAATTTCTATCCATTCTCCATCACTGGTATGAATCATACATCCATGTGTTTTTATTTTTTCATTAATAACTAATTGTTTTTGTTCAGGTGGTATATGCATAGACCAAAACATTAAAGGTGTTACCTTGTCAACTTTTTTACCATTTATAAACATCAAATATGTCTCACCAAAGGTTTCAAATCTATTTTTGCAATGTGTTTGTTTACTAAGATTTCACCGTTTGGTTCTATAATAAATTCCACAGAGCCTATATCAGGTGTTGTACCTGCTACACCACCACGAAAAAGATGGCTATCTGGAAATTTCCAAGCTGGGGTTGAAACACCATGTGTGTTTACAAACTCAACGTGAACAAAATAATGTACATGACTTCTAACTATTACATCTGATGGATGTAGTTTATCTTTCTCAAAATGCATACCAGCTAACTCTCTTGCAATTGCTGTTGTTCTGTATGCAGCCCATTTATTAAATCCTACATGATGAGAAAAGTTAAACATTTTACCATAACATTCTACAAATGCATAGTTATCAGTTGCTCCTTGACCACCATATGATTTATACCTCATAGCTCCCATTCTGTTTGCCATGACTTCTTCAAAATTAGTCCCATCTACTTGAACATGATACCCAGAACCTCTTATAAATAATATTTTGTCATGAGGAATATCTTTAATTAATATTTCAGCATCTCTCATTTGATCTTCAATGTTTGTAGTCCAAGATTGCTGACCTAATTGTTTTTTATTTGCACCATCCATCGGTTCTCCATTAATAACCAATAAATCTGCTTTTTTAGTCATAGAGTCATTGCAATCATACCAAGCTTCATTCAACACTTGTTGAAGTTTGTTTGGTTTGATTACAGTGTCTATTTCTGACACATATGGTTCTTTGCTACAAACAGCTGTTGATGATCCGTCATGGATATCGCTACGGACTTCAATAGTTTTTGAAGACTTACTTCGACCTTTAAGTGACATGGTTACTCTAGAACGGACTACTATATAATGTTATTGATTTTTGTATTTTTCGTAGTGTAAATCGGATTTCCAGTTGTCAAGATTGACACCAATTAGTTTACAATGTTGAAACATATAATCTAAGTTTGTTAATATTTCTTGATTAGGATGATATGCATTTATATGTGCTTGAAAATCTTTTTCTCCTCTACATAATCCAAAGTTAGATTCTGAACAATACTCACATAGTATTATTTTTTTTTCTGGTGTTGTTATTCTTTCTATTACATTGTTTTTAATACACCATTCACCTTTCTTGTTTCTATGATCGTCAAGTTTCCACTTGCCTGTTTTTTCATGGTGTCTTTTGTTCCAACCTAAATTTCGTGTGCCACACTTGTTACATATTTTGTTCATCGTAATAAAAAAGGAAAGAGGGTTTATTCCTCTGGTTTTACAGTCTCAAGTGCCAACATTGGGTTACCACTTGGTTCTGCGATTCTCTCTACAACTTTACAGTCTAGACCATCAGAAGCATCTAAATCAACACATTTTGCAATTTGTTCTGACCACCATCCATCAGGTTTTGCCTGACCAACTATGGTCTTTGCATAAGTGTGTCTCAACCCTTCTGTTGTTTGAACTTCTACTAAGTCAGAGTCATATTTACTGTTATGTTTTATTTTGAATCCTTGAATGGTAAGTTCATCACCTTTTTTCAACGGTGTGGATTCTTCTCTCTGCTCAGGTTCTAACACTTTTGAGATATTCATTAAAATTGATATGTGGTTCTATTATATAACTCTATTCCTTAACCATTTGAATTAATGACATTAATTGATCCATCATTTTAGACCTAATTTGACCAAATCTATCACCATTAACATCCTCATCTGGATAAACTGCTTTTGTCTTGTGGTGAGCAACTAGGAAAAATTGATCCCAATATTCTGTGATTTTTTTCACTTCTGTGCTAACTTCTACATCAGGTAATTTTGTGATTATTGGTGTTTTACCATAATATCCACCTGTTAGTGTCTTTTGACCAGCCTTAAATGGTGTAAATTCCCCACCTTGACCTTCAAAACAATCTTTAGCACGACATATGGCTTTTGGTTCTTTTTGGTAAAAAATAGATTCGCCTACACTCCATTCTTCTCCACAAAGTTTACACATACCGTCATATTTTGCTTTTATTTGTGTACCCATTAAACTTATAAATCATTTGCATTTTATAAATCTTATGGATAACGTTGAAAAAGCATTATGGATAATCCTTATTTCATCATTAATCACTTTTGGTACGGCTGTATCTGTTTTTGGTCAATTTCCAGAATCTGACAAATATGAATATCTTGGAATTAGGCATGATGTGAGACCACAGGTTTGTCTTTTTGAACCAAATCCAACTCATGTTGATTGGAAGTATTGGAAAGACGTAGAATTTGAATCATGGAGAGCAATACTTGATTGGCAAGTAGAAATGCAAGAGTTCTTACCAGAGGGTGATTGGAGTATGTATATACATTCAACAGTTCCTTATCATGAACATTGGAATAAAACACCTAATGATTATAGACATTGTAATATTTTCTTAACATACGAAGCATTTAATGAAGATGAAGAAAGAGCAGATGCATTAGGTTTAACAGGTATTGATTTTTCTAATAGTTCACACAAGTTCACTTACATAGTTGTATATCTACACGCAGTAAGTAATACAAACATTGTTTTGGATTTTGATGATGCCTATAAAGACCCTGAGACAGGTTTAGCTAAATTTGAAATTAACCTTGATAGAGTAGAACTTCCTTTACAAACTGTGTATAATATAGTTTTACATGAGCTTGGTCATGGATTAGGTCTTGGTCATTATGAAAGTAATGCACCAAATGGATTTCAAAAATCAACAATGACACCAAGCCTAAAACCATTTAATAGTAATGAAGTTTTTGAGATTAAAATAGCAGATAAATTTATGCTTGGTTATCTTTATGGTGTTGATGGATATCAAAAGCCACAACCACCATGGATAGATGATTATTGCCTATTTGACCATGGTATAAAAGTGATTGAATGTCGTTGAGGAAAGACTTATATAATAAATTATAGATGATATTGTATGGCAAGACGTAAAATTGGTAACTCACACACTACAATATGTGTAACATGGGAGGATAAAGAACTTTTTCGAAAGTTTGCTCAATTTGTTAAGGAAACAAAAACAGGTAAATTATATGAAAGTGATTCAGTTTTGTTTCATAAGTTGTTACAACATTATGAAAAAGAACATCAAAAGAATGAAACATCTAATACAACATACCCAACTAAAACTTAGCCTACTCTTTATTTTTTGAACAATATAGTTTTCTACATAGGGGAGAGCAGTAAATTCGTTGCCTACCCTTATACCTCCAAGGTAATACAGCACCACATTCTATGCAGTTATGTGTATCATCTTTTCTCATAAGTTATGTATATAAAGGTATTATTTAAAGGTTTAAATCTCTTAATCTATCTGCAATATCATTAGATTTTTTCTTTCGTGCTTGTGATTTTTTCCATTTCTTAAACATGGCATCTCTACCTTTCTCATCAGATGTTTCATACTTGCGTTTTGCTCCACCTTTTAATCCTTTCTTAAATGCATCACTTTGACTTTGTTTTTTCTCTTCTGTTTCTTTATATTGTTGAATTCTTCTTTCTCTACCTGCTTCTTTTTCTTCCTCAGTTTTACCTGATCTTTCTGATCTATCTCTACCTTGACCTTCCAGTTTTTCATAAACTTCTTTACCTTTTTTACCTTTTAAATCTTGTGGACTATCTAATTTCTCACCTGTAAATCTTCTATCATCTGCTTCACGTTCTTTATCTGCGACACCTGTTTCCCACTTTGGTACTTTTTCTTTAATGTCTTTTCCAGTTTTTGGATCTCTTGTGTTTCTTGTTCCTTCTGTTAATGTTTTTCTTTGTCTAATATTTGCTCGTATCTCTCTAATTCTATCTTCTGCTGTACCTATTGTGTCTTTTGGTTTATATTTTGAATCTTTAGGAATTTTTCCTTCTTTATCTGCTTTTGGTATTGTTGTACTATCGGTTGGTAATCTTTTTGGTATTTTAGCAGTTGATTCTACCATAGAACCACCTTCTTTTCTTGGTATGAATTTTTTTGGTAATTTTGATGGATCTTTATATGCTTGTCTTTGTGAAGCTGATACTTTTGATGGGTCTCTATCTGAACCACCTGTTGGGTTTTGTAGTCTTTCTTTTATTTGACCTATCTTACCACCACTGTATGGGTCTTGTGTTTTTTCATCCTTTGTTTTTCTTATCTGTAATTTTAATTTTGTATTTACTATTAATGTTTTTAATATTTTTATTGCTTTCATTTTTGATTCACTTGAATCAAGTGGTCTATTTCGTGATGCTACTTCTTCTGGATTATGTGTATCAACTTTTGGTACTGATGGTGCTTTATAATCACCAGTAGTAACATGACCTTTTGGTACTTTTGCTTCTTTTGGTAAATCTGCCCAAGCATCAGGTTTTGGTTTAGGTTTAGAAGTTTGTAATTTTGCTCTATGAGTATCTATATCACGGCTGTGTTCTTCAAGAATTTTAGATGTATCTGTATCTCTATCCAATTTGGTTGCTTTTTCACCTTGTGGGTTTCGTCTTTTATCGCTTCTTGGTTTGGTTCTTCTTTCTTCTTCTAATTTTCTAGATTCACTTGCCGATCTTTCTGCCTGTCTATGTTGTCCACGTTCTTGCTGTATTTTACTTTGTTGCCTTGAAATATTTTCTTCACTTACAGAAGCCCTTCTACCAGCATCACCTGTTGTTGTTTTTCTTGGGGTTGTTGCTCTGCGTGTAGTATGTGTATCATATGTTGTATCTTCATCTTCTTTACCTCTTCTTTTTGCATCTGTTCTTTCTCTTAATTGTTCCATACGATACTCATTTTGTGATGATCGTACTTTCTTTGGGTCAGTATCTTTAACTTCTTTTAATGTTTTTCGATGTTTTTCTTCTGCTTCTCGTAATTTTGCTTCTTCTTTACCTTCTTTCCACATAGCTTCATTTGCTTCATCGGAAGGCAATCCTCTATTAAATTTAGGACTTTCATCTTTTGGTTTTTTACTTCCTTTAGATTGTTTTGGTTTGTCTCTATTAGGAATTGTTTCCCCTTGTTCGAATCTTTCTAATGCATCATCTTTTGCATCTTTTTTGTATTTTAATTGCCAAGAACTGTTACTGACATCTGGTACACCAACTGTCATTACTGATCCCTTTCTTGATCTTTGTATCTACCTTTAGAATCTGAGTACCTTGGATTATAAACACCTGTACTTTCTAATGAGTTAATTCCACTGTTACCAGCACCGTCACCTTCTTTCTCTAAAGATGTTACACCATAATGTGGTTGACCGTATTTTTTGAGTCCTCGTTTTGAAGCATCTGAAATAGACGTATTAAATCTTGAAGCATTACCTGTATTATATCCATGTCCACCATGTTTTGGTTTTCCTACACCTGTTGGTGCTTTATGACCTTTTGGTATTTTTGTTTTAGGAAAAGGGTTATCTTGTGTAGGTCTTTCTCCTTCTTTGACTCCTTCTTTTCTTGTTCTTGCTCCTTCTTCTGCAAATCCACTTGGTCTATTTAATGTTTTACTTAACCATCTTTCCCATGTTGCTTTTGTAACAGTTCCACCAGATGCTTCATGTTGTTCAGCAGTTATTGGTTTACCTTTATCATCAAAATACTTTGTATCTTGAGTGTGTTTTGCTGGTTTTACTTTCTTTCCACCAAATGTGTCAGCCATTTGACTTGCTGTTGTTCCACCACCAACACTTGGTGTGTTAACAAATTTTCCACCTTGTTGATATTTATTTACATAATTTTTATTCTTATCATCTTGTCCACCTGTTTTTCTCCAATCTTCTTGCATTGAATCTTCTTCTTTATGTGATTCTTCAATACCGTTGTTTTTATCTACGGTTGGTTTTTCTTGGTGTTCATGTTTAAACTCTTCTTTCTTATCATCTTTTGATTCACCTTTATAATCTTCTGGTGTTTCTACATCTGTATCTGTTGACACACCTGCTCTGTTACCACCTATTTGACCATGTGTTGAATCTTCAATGTTTGTTTTTGAAAGAACTGCTTTTAGTTCTTTTGGTAGTTGTTCCCAAGTTTTGTATAAAAATCTTGGTGAATAAGCGTGTGCTTTTTGTAATTGTTCTGTTCGTTCTTCGAAATCCATATCATTCCATGATTTGTTTGTTATGATATCTTTTATGAAAAATGTATCATTTATATGAATTTCATCAATGTTTCCACTTTCTTTTAAAACTGAGACATATGCACTGTTCATTTTGACAACAGTTCCACGACCTTCTTTACCATTGATATAATAGTGTATTGAGTCTCCAACTCTCGTATGCGTAATCTTATTTAAGTTGTCCATGCCTATCTTTTATCTGTGTTTATTTGTATATAAGGTTTACCGTCTTTTTTATTATCCTCTTTTTTATCTTCCATAGAGAAATCATCAGCTGTAGTTTGTAATTTTCGAGCATCTTCCATGCCTGTTTCATGGGGATTACCATATTTTGCATCTCCTTGACCCTGATCTTTCTTTGTCTCTAACCAATTTTCCCATGATTTTTTCTTCTTTTTACTAAATCCATGCTCTATTTCGCCTGTTCGAATATTATAATCTGGGTGATTAAATTTTGCTTCTAAGTCAGCAACAGTCTCTTTTTTACCAGAATATGACTCAGTTAGACCACTTTCTTTACCATGAGCTATATCCATATATTCCTTCATTTGCTCTTTAGTTGGTTTTGCTTGGTCTTTTTGACCTAGAACACCAGCCATCATCCTACCTGTTTGCCGTGTTTTAACGTTACCTGATGGTTTAACAACATCTTCCTCTGTTCTTGGAACTTTTTTACCCCCTACAAATTTAGGAGTACCTACACCGTGACCTTTTTGGTATTGTGGAGGGTTTTTCAAATTCATTTCTGTTATATCTTTTTCACCATCTGCTTCTGTTTTTGGGCTACGTCTATCACCTTCATTCTTAAATGCCTTGTGTTGAAGCCATCTTTCCCATGTTTTTGACTTTAATTCTTTAATTTTATCTCCTAATGCCCTGTGTTCTATTGGTTTATCTATACGTGTTTGAAAATGATTCTCTGCATTTGGACTTTCTGGTCTCACTTTTTTAGGTATTTTCTTCTTATTTAACCAATTCTCCCATGATTTTAATTTTTCAACCTCTTTTAATTCACCATCAGTAAGTTCTTCTAATGGTTCTTCTTCACTTTGAGCTTTCTCATCTTTTTTGCCTTTTTTACCATGTATTGCAAGGAAATTTTCCATTGTTTCTTTGGCTGCGTTTCTCTCTGCCCTTAATCTCCATTCAGGCGCACCTGTGCTTTTTGGAGGTTCTGGACTTATACGACTTAATTTGTTTTCATCAGCATTAAATTTTGGCATATTTGGTCTTGGCGTTGGTGCTTTTCCCATACCTAAAAACACCTATAATCCTATATAAAGATTTTAGCCAAACAAGGCTTTTTGTAAGTCTTTACCTATCTCCATGACGTGCCATCCACCACCAGCGTTCATAGCTCTACAAGCCAAAACCAAGCTATCTGGATAGTCGTCATGTTCATCAGAACGAATTTTCATAATTCCAGTTTCAGTATATTCACGTCTTAAATAAGATAATTGGTAAACTAATTTGTTTATATCCTTTAATTTTATTCTGTGATTTTCAAACAATAATCTCAAATTTTTATACATTTCAGCCTTTTCTTGTAGAGAAAATACAACTCCTCTTACAGGTATTTCTTGTTCTCTAGCCAAATCAACTAATCCACCACCTAAACCTGTTTCATCAACAAAGACACTTTCTATCTTATAATCTCGACATAAATCACCCACTCTACCACAAACATCTACCACATTTGATTGAGATTCTGCTATAACTTCTTCAACAAAAACTATATCATTTTCATCTACACCGACAATCGTAAACACAGTTTCATCACGACCTGTTCTTGCAATATCCACACCCATATAATAGTTTACTCTACCTTTAGGACTGTAATCAGTTATAGCTTCTTTTATTAAAGCATTTGGTATAAGTGCATTACCAATATCAAGGAATTCACCTTCTACCTCTTGAACATATTCATCTCTGGTTAATTTTTTAATTTCTTCTACAAAAGTAGGATCTTCTTGAATTAATGGTGAATCTGTTGATTTTACATGAAATTCTCTCCACATTCCATCTGGGTTACTTGGTTTTGAATTCATACAAGCTTCATAGAAATACCCTGATTTTGAAAACGGTGTAGATGTAAGCCATACTCTAGCATGGGTAGCCATACCAGAAGGTAGAAATGCTTTAAGAATACTTGTTTTAATGAAAGAACATTCGTCAGCAATTATACAATGTGGTGAATAACCTCTCAGTGATGTACCTGTCTCACCTGTTGCTCTTGTAATTATCTTTGACATACCTCTTCCGTCTAAGAAACTCACCCACATTTCACTTTGTGTGTTTCTAACAATCATACCTTTCAAAAATTCATTATTGACAATCAAGCTTCTTATTCTATCGAACATGATTGTAGCCTGATTTTGTGTAGGTGCTGCGATTACTATTATACATTCATTTTTTACAGTTTCTAACATCAATGGAGCAAAGAAAGCAAAATGTATTGTTTTTACAGCAGTTGACATAGTTTTACCAACCTGTCTTCCACTACGATAAACTATGAATCTATCATTACAATTTACATATTTTTGGTTATAATCAAAAAGTTTATGATCTAAGAAAATTTCACTAAATTTACTTGGATTTGTAGCACAGTCAGCTACAGTTTGCATGAATTGTTCTCTTTCTTCTACTTCTTCTGTTGTAGGTCTTGTCATGAGGTATTGCCACCTCTAGAATGACAATGACACTTACATTCTGTCATCATTTCAATAACTTCATCATCACAATGTCCACAATACATACAGCATCCATTACTCATACTTTCTCCCCTCATATTCTTCTTCTGGAATCCATACCCATTTTCCTTGGGCATCTGGTCTATATTTAGTTAGTTTTTTCCTATGAAGAACAAGTCGTAATATTTGCATCATATTGGCTTGGGTGTAAGTAGCTTTTGTACGTTCTCTGGATTTTTTTGGCATTTTTTTAATCTCTTTTTCCAATCTTTCTATTTCTTTTGTTAACTCATTTTCATCAGGTAATTCCCAATCTGGATCATCCCAGATACCTTTGATAATATCTCCTAATCCCATCTACCGTCACCTCTACTTTTTCTAGACTTTCTCCATTTTGGTATGTAATATCCTATTGTTATACCACCAGCAAAATATAGCATACATATTACTGTAAAGAATAAATCACCTATCATTATTTACCACTCTTCTGTGCTTTAATCTGTTTGAAAATATTTGCAATATCTCCTTCTTTGTTATACTCTTTTTGCTCTGTAATAGTAATTTTACTGTTTAAGTCATTAATAGATTTGACAATATCCAACAATGTTTTTATTTCTGATTTTGTGTTTCTATCAGGTATGTTTCCATCCATCTTGGCTTGTGTCAATGCCATTAAGACATTTTCAAATGATATTTTTGCCAACATATCCATCATAGCTTTTACATCTTCTGGGTCTCTTGTATCTAACTCATTTATGAATTTTAGAAAATCTTCTCTAATTGCACAAACAGCACCAGCTTCATATTTTGGGCATTTACCATTTCCACCATCTGCAACTGATCTGTAAACACATTGATCACATAATGCTGGTATATTGGCTGCTTTAAAATGCTTCGTTGAATTAAAAGGACTAATTAGTTTTCTTTTATCTGCACTAACAACATCTTTTCCATCTATTGACTTAATTTTGAATAAATCATGACTATCATCCATTATATAACAGTTAATTTATTACTTATTAAAGTTTACTCACCGACAATTTTATGACAAAGACACTCACATTTAAGTGGAGATCCTATTTGCATTTTTTTACAATCTACATGGTCATGTGTTTTACATTGAGGTGATATGTATCTAATTTCACTCACAGTTCTTCATCCCATTTTGCTCTATTATCTTCAAAGCAAAGAGATGCATATGGACACATTCCATCACAAAGAAAACATTTTGTCCTCTCAGGTAAAATTTTTTCCGAAAGTGCAGTTTTTACTATATTTGCTTTGTTAATCATATCTGTCAATGTTTCTTCAATAGGTCTTAATTTGAAAGAAATCACAATAGGTTTGTCTCTTTTATCCTTTTCAATTTTATTTGATATGTAAACAACAGAACCAAATTCTGCATCTATATTATAGCATTTTTTTAAAAGAACTCTATATCTGTTTATTTGATCTCTATGTGAATCACTTACTTTAGATGTTGCTCTACTAAAATAATCAATACTACCAGTAGTTTTTTTATCACAAATAACCCACTTTTCACCAACTTTCATTAAATCATCAATACTACCATAAATGATATCAAGTTGTCTTGGATCATCATCTGGTATTTTTAAAGCTTCTTCTCTTGTTAAAGGTTCATCTCTTACATAATCATATGCTAAAAACTTTTCATGGTTATCTCCTTTTGCTATTTCGGAATTATTATGAACAACCTGACCAAAATATAGTGATTTTGTGTCTTCTGTATTCATACCTGTTTTTGGTAAAACTTTACCATAGATAACATTTCTCATACATGGTTTTATGACATCAGATACATGAATTTGACCTAATCTTTCAGTTTTCATAGCTTCCATTTGAGCTCGTCTAAACTCAAAATAGATTTTGTTGTTGATATCCTCTAGCTTTATCATAGAAGAACTACTACATTCTATTATATAACCCTATTCTTTCTTTACTAGTATGTTGGTACAGTCACATTCATCACAGGTTGTTTCTCCCTTATGGGAATTATCACTGTGACCACATATTGTGCAAGCTCCACCAGCTACTACTTTTATATCTGCCATTAATAACTCTCCTCAATTACAAAGTTAAAAGTTTTCGTTTGTTCTGATATATCTCCATTAGAATCAGTCAATTCTACTTCACCAGCCCAATTTCCAGCATTTCCTATTGCTGTATCTGTTGATGTTAACGTATAACTAACAAGTCCACTTGCTCTTGTTGTATATACTATATTTCCGTTAATTATGAGAGTTCCATTAGGCTTCCAAACTTTCCATTTTCCACCATTATATGTTACAGTATTTGTTAGATTTCTTGCAGTTCCACCATCATCTGTTATAGTTAATTGTAAAGTAGTTCGGCTACCAGCTTTTACTCTAAATTCCGTTGATCTACCTACCATATTCATGCTCATCTATGTTCCACCTTCCACACTCTCTTCTGTATCGCCACTACTTATATTTTGTGAAGTATTCTCACATGACTCATTTTCACTACTTATACCTGTACCTGTGGAATTTGTAGAATCATCACATGATTGAGATTCAGAAGTCCAATAGTTACTCATAGTTTGAGTTTGATAAACAGCTCCATCTTGTAATTTTCTAATGAAAGAATGAACTATTCCTAAGCCCTCAGATACGACCTTTAATAATACTCTAATTCTTTGCCTAATATGTGTGATGGATATTGTCTCTGCAACAACATACACCTTGCCCATGGCATCAAAGTGTGAGAATGCTATTCCAATGGTTTCATTTATCTTTGGCATGATATGTTTGAGAGAGTTCTTTGCTTCTGATATTCCAACTGTACTTGAAATCAATCTTACCAATTCTCTTATTCTTGGTTTGACTTGAGTAATGTTTACATTGTTGTTGATTGTTCTCAACATAACTCTCAAAGGTATGTTGTTTACAGTAACAGAGATTGTTTTATCTATTTGTTTAAGTAATCCTCTCAATTTCACTCTATTCTCAGATATTGAAACCGTGTTGTTTACCAATCTTAATAATACTCTTATTCTTGCTCGTATATGTGAGATTTCAACAGTATCATTAATCATTCTTCCAAGTGTTCTTAATCTGTTAGAAGCAAATGATATTTCAACATTATTATTGATTATTCTTCCCAAACCTCTTAATCTGTTTCTTTGTTCAGTTACAGATAATGCATGGGTTAACACTCGTTTCAAATCTAAGATTCTTGGGAATGTTTCAGAGACAGATATTGATTTGTTAATCGTTCTCAATAATACCATTATAGATACCCTTGTATCTGCTATTGCCAAAGTTTCTATAAATGATCTCACAAATGACATTCTGTAATTTTCAGCTACTGATAGAGTGTCATTTATTATTCTGTTTATCTGTCTTAATCTATCTCTAATATGTGTAATTGCGACTGTATCAGTTATTGTTCGTATCACATCTCTCAAGTATATCTTTGAATCTGCAATTTGAATATCATTATTAATTATTCTTAAGATTGTTCTTAATCTATCTCTAATATGTGTGATAGAAACCGTATCATCAATGATTCTAATTATTGTTCTTAACCTATCTCTGATATGGGTAATCTCAATAGTATCATCTATTATTCTAATAATATCTCTTAATCTTGAACGTATGTGTTCGATTGAAACAGTATCATTGAATATCTTCAACATACCTCTTAGGAATATTCTGTTGTCTTCAACAGAAATTGTCTCATTTCTTATTCTTCCCATGGTTCTCAATTTTACAAACTCATATTTATTTTGGAACACGTTTGTTTGGAATAATCCTTGGAATACTATTGGGAAGTTCAATCTAACTGTTTCTACAACTGTCTTTATTCTACCTCTTATCTTGTTTTCAGCTACAGTTATTCCCACCGTATTACCAATAATTCTCAAAAGTTCTCTTAGACTATCTCTAATATGTGTAACATTGACAGTATTATCAATTATTCTTGTTAATCCTCTCAATCTGACTCTTCCATCAGAAACTGAAAGTGTCTTATTAACTATCTTGCCGAGTCCTCTTAATTTTATTCTTCCATCAGATATACTCAATGTCTTATCAATGTGTTTAATGAGTCCTCTTAGTCTTGTTCTTGTTTCTGTTATTCCAACAGTCTTATCAATTATTCTGACTAATGCCCTTAATCTTGGCTTCACCTGCGATACTTCAACTGTATCATCTATTGTTCTCTTTAATATTCTGACAAAGTTTGAAGCTGTTTGTATTGATACTGTTTCTGTGAAAGACCTTGACATTCCTCTGATAAATCCATCTGATACTGATACGGTATCTCCTATGTGTTTGCCCAAGCCTAATACTTTGATTGCTTCATAACCTGTTTGGAATATGTCATGTTGGAACACATTTGTTTGGAATACATATTGTAATCCTCTAGGAACTTTGATTGATAATGTTTCTGTTATTGTTCTTATCAATGCCCTTATTGGTTGTCTAACATGAATTACACTAACATTATCATCAAATATCCTAATTAAAGTTCTCAAGTAATTTTCTTGGTGTGCAATATTAACAGTCTTATCAATTACTCTTGTCAATGTTATATTTCTTATCTTGCCTGTTGCAATACTTACAGTATTAGTGATTGTTCTTGTTATTATTCTTAGTCTTTGTTTAACGTGGTCA
>VTLG01005761.1_pt1 | contig 43489 bp, 45 predicted proteins | sample 4694571 | NCBI WGS metagenome assembly VTLG01 (sample SAMN12604809, study PRJNA352737) | marine metagenome | biome: ENVO:00000447; feature: ENVO:00000209|ENVO:00000569|ENVO:01000036; material: ENVO:00002151; isolation source: viral sequences binned using virsorter ...
ATTTATTAAGCTTTTCTATAATAGCGTTTTTAAATTTACCTTCCATTAAGTTTAAATCTTCCGTTTTAATACCTTTTTTAATTGTCGCTAACTCTTTGGCAGTAGTTCGTAATGAACTTAATCTGGTTTGATACTTCGTTTGATCTTTGTATTTACGTTTATATGTTGCTGTCCAGTTTTGAATATAAGGCAAATCTGTGCGTGGATTACCTGTTAATCTAAGAGTATCTGATTGAAATAAAACACTATCATCACGGGCTTCTTCTTCTCCCTTACTGGTATCAATATCTTTAAAGTAATCTTCTATTTTTGATCTGTCCCAACCCATTAAAGTTTTAAACATTGGATCTCGTTCAATGGCAATTGCATAAACATTCATATCTTCATTATAATGTTTATTAAACAGATGTTTCATTCGTTGATAAGCACTACCAAAATATGTTATTAAATCTTTTTCTTGCATTACATTACCGTCTGGATCTTGAAATACTAAATCCCCTTGTTCATCCTTGACAGGTATTATTCCACCTTCCAATACAGACCCTAAAAATGCACCAGCATTCTCTCTACTCTTTTTAAGTGCTTTTTCTCTTTCTTGTTCTAAACTGTTTTCTTTTGCAATAATTGCTTTTCTTACAGCTTCTTTACCAGTATTAATTTTATTAAATAATTTAGAATCTAAACTAAACCTGTATCCATTCCTTTGGTTTTTATCCAAAACATCCAACCAACCAGGATCAGCTTCTGTTACTGCTTTATTGATGATGTAATCAACAAGAATATCATTAGTAGCTTCACGGTCTATACCAAACTGTTTACGCCATGTTTTAAATTGTTCTATATTTTTTACATCAAAATAAAACTGTCCTTCTGGAAAACCTTGTGAAATACTATCAACCATCTCTACAAACTTACTGGTGACAGCACTCTGATAAGCATCTGCTTGTTTCTGTGTCAAATCAGCAAAAGCTTTATTGCGATAATTATTTGCCCTTGCCCTGAATCCCTCATGCCATGCAGAGCTTCTTTGTGGTAAATCAGGATTATATTCAAATACACTTTTCTCAGGTAACAGGCCAGCATCTACAAGCTTTTGATGGTGTATCTCTTGTTCTGGAGTTCGCTGACCACTTTCAGATCCAATATAAGAATCCCACCAAGTATTAAATTGTTTACCTTGGTCTGCAAACATCTGTTTCTCATCACGCCCATCTTTTAAATTCCATTGCCTGTTTCCAACAAGATGATTACTGTATTCACCAGCATAACGAATCAATTCAGACTGCATCTTCTGTGCATAAAGATCACCACTAACTCTATCAAACGCTTCTTGCGAATCCCTAAATTTATAATTAGGACTAAAGTTTTTCTCCACTAAAGCCTTATGTGCATCTTGTTCTGCTTGTTCTAATTCTTTAGCTTTTTCTTCTCTATACCATTTGTCACTGTATTCACCAATCACACCAAATGCTTGCATCAAAGCTTTAGCACCTGTAGCTGGTGGTGGAGTATAAGATGGTATTCCTGGTGGACGCTTGATACCTTGTGCATAACCACCACCAGATGGCCTGACTTGTGGTTTACCAACTTCTTCATAAATAGGTTTAGTAGCCATTAATTAAGCCTTTTTAGTCTTTTTAGTTTATTTAGTTTTAGGAGGATTTTTATCTTTCCATCTGTCATATACTTTTGTACCTTTTTCAGCTAACACTCCAGTGATTCCAAAAGCTAAATCAGTATTACTTGGTTTAACTGGTCTATCAAAACCCAATACAGTTGATTGATAATCCCTACCAGCTTGTGATTGTGAGTACTCATAATCTTCAAGATCACGAGCCAATTGCTGATCTAATTGAAAGTTACGAAAAGCTTGATCTACATAAGGTTGTCTTTGTAGTCGTGCTGAGTAAGCACCACGCTCTCCTTGCTTAGTTGCTATTGTTGATGCTGTCTTTCTGGTAGTAAATTCAACATCTTGTTTTGCTCCTGATTTATCTTCAATGTGTCTAACTAGTTTGGTAAAGTTCTGGTCATAAGTATCCATCAAGTCTCCTGAAGCAACCTCTTCCTTAACTTTATTAATTTGCTTTCTATCTTCGTAGACAACTTGTTGCTGTTGGTTTCCCATAAACATTTGACCAACAGTTGCAACACCACTTATGATTTGAAATGCAGTTCCTATATCAACACACATTGATTATTACTCCCTTATCTTCACAAACTCATAAAATGGAATTCTTCCAATTCCAAATTGATTATGTTTATTAATTATGGTAAATCCCAACCATTTTAACCATTTAATATGTACAACATTACGAGCATCTACATAGTTCCAAATCATGTCATAATTATTAAAGAGTTCTTTTAGTTTTAATTTTGAATGTTTAAGAAACGTCATTGGTACTGATTCTATATAATTTGTAGCACACATCCATATACAACCACTTTCAATTAGCCCATAACAACAAACCAACTGATCATTATAAAAACCTGTATATGATTCTTTAGAATTAACAAATGCTCCATATATTGCAAGTAAAGGTACTTGGCCCGTATGAGCTAAACACTCTTGCTTATCAGCTTCTCTACAATTAAAAGCAAGGTGGACAATATCAGATATGGTGGCTGGTTTAACATAGCCACCCATATTAAATTCTCCTTGATCGTGTGTAATATTGTCCTTCCCAAGTGGAACTCAGGAAATGTGATGGAAGATGTGTTGAATTATTAATTACAACTGATAATTTCTTATTACTTGACATGATTGGAAACTTAAACTCACCACTACTATCAAAAGCAATGTCACCAATTATCTTGGAACCAATGACATTATCTGTATAATTATATGTATAGGTAGACTTTCGATATGGCGTGACTGAAACTGTAAAAGCTCCTGTTTTATAATAGTTAAGAATCCAGTTCTTTAATCTTATATCACCAGCCCTTATTGGATGTTTACTATCTGTATTTACATTTCGTTGAATAATCTGTGGTTCGGTAAACTCATAAGTTAAATTAAACGGAATACCAACATAACAAGCACTAGAACTATAATCACCAATAGCTGTAACAGTCGTAGTTGTCGGACGCTCCGTTGCTAACTTAATACCTTCCTGTCCAGTAAAACTACCACCTAATATAACTTGAATATCTGCATTATCTAATGATGCCGTTCCAGAAAGTGGTATTTCATACGGATATGTCCATGTTGTCTTATTGGTTCCTGAATCATACGAACCAGTTAGTGATGATTTACGATCAAGATGAACCTTGAACTGTAATCCACTGTCAATGTTTTTGGTATCTAAATCAATCTTATCCAGATAACAACCATCGCTTCTATTTACCACTGTGTATAAAACTGATCCTATCATTCCACCACCAATAATGGTGTCATTTGAACTGAATGTCCACTTAGACCAAGAACTTACTAATTTTGTTCCAGCATTGTTTCGGTGGTAAACATAGACATACATATTGTTTCGTTCACCACTCTTTTTACTTAAAACAAGTATGACATCTTCTTGATCACTACTAACAATTTTAAATACTTCAGAAGGTATATAGTTTGGAACATGGTCTGTGACATCTGTGCTGTCTTCTTTGATGTCATTTGCTTCGCTAAAAAACTCTCTTATACCAGAATTGGTTCCTTTATCAACAGCAAAGTAAATATTCTTTCCAGAAACCGATGGTGTGGATTTTAAATCAGATTGATATTCAGCAACTGGATCAATAGTAATAGTTTTGATGGTTAATATATCATCAGCACTATTAACTTTAAATTGTGTAAAGTCACTAAATAAATACAGATCCTGATTGAATAAAACTGCATGACGTAAAGTGTTAACCTTTACATGACTACTTTCAACATCAATTGGGGTTGTATCCAAAATATCTGTTACAGTTTTTGGGTAGAAATTAAAGAACTCACCACTTTCACTTAATACTAAATTGGAACCAGCTATAACTCCAAAACGATTCTTAAAGAAGAATATATCATTTAATTTTTGACCAATGAAACTAGGATCTGGGGCTGATTCAGTATCACCACATATTCTTGAATTCCATGTTATCTTTTCAAACTTAAATGATCCATCAGCTTGTCTTGTTAATTTATGTGGCATAGTTGTGGCATCTAATGAATTAGCTAATCCAGGTTTTACAGCTTCTTGCCACACACCTTCAGATTCATCATCATTAGATACGGTTTCATAGCTGACATAGTAGTTATCAAAGTTACTGGTTGCATCCCCTGTTATCTCTATAACAAAGTCATCAAATCCTACCTGTGGAAGATCAGAGAATTTCTGTGTCTTATCTTTAAATACTTGTAACCCTGTACCACCAATAGGATCTTCAACTTGAATATTAAAATCAGTAGTGGCGTGTCGAATTAATATTGCTGATGATTTTCGACTGACTGTATATCCACTTAAAGAACTTGCTAAACTGGATCGTAATGATTCAGCAATCTGAAGTGTTGATATATCTGTATCTGTACTGGAACTTGTGGACTTGGTTGCTACTGTTGAACCATTAACTTTAACCACATAATCACAATCAAACTGGGCCTTCTTTACAAACACGATGGCTTCATAGGGTCTTGATGCTGATGTGGTTGAATCTTTAGCAGTCGTTATATTCTTATTAAGAATGAAAGTTGTATCCGCAACAGTTACAAATTCAAAATGCTCTCTTGGATTAGTACTTGCCAGATAACCAGTACCATCAGGATAGGACACAGTTTTAGCAACACCAACCAATGTTGCAACATCAATTCCACCATTTTTAACTTTTACAACATAGCGTTCATCCGCATCACGGTTGATAAAATGTACTGCATCATCAGCATTAATTGCGGTTGTGAGTTTTGCAATGTGGGTTGTTGGTGGTCTCTTTGACAAACCATCACTTATGGTTGAATAAGCATTGACTTGTTCTTCGCATTGACCCTGTAATCTTAGGATAGGCGGTTGTTGACTAACACCCTGTTGCATGTTTGGAATGGTTACATTTACAAGTGCCATTTAGTACCTCAACAAAGCTTGAGCAAATTGTGTGTGTCCACTTAATATATTGTGATCTGCATTCTCACCTTCAGCATTCTTGAGATTAGCTAACGCTTCCATTTCATCTTGTTTAAGCATTTTAAATGATGTTTCAGAACCAATCATTTTGTCCTGAAACTTTCTGGCAGATCGAATCATTATGTATTGTCTTGCTACTTCTGGCAGTGATTCAAACGTAAAGATACGAACAAGATCAACATAAACAGCTTCACCTATATCAAACGTATGGTTCTCCACATCATAGAGATATTGTGAGCCATTATAATTACGTTCAATCAAATTCTTGGTTTGGCTGTTACCGACTGTATCTGCCATCATTGCATCAGTGGGTAGTGGAATATATCCATTTGAATCCTGAATAATTTTGTAATTCAAATCTGTATTCCATGACCAACCCTGTGCCTGTACATCTGTACTAACTCTGTTAATGATCTCTTTTGCAATTGATACATCAGCAGTAGATGTGCCTGTGAGAGAACTAACAGGTGATTCACCGATAGATAAAAGCATATAGTTCACAGCTTCTAATTCGGTGGTTCTTATGACAGTGGACATTGTTGATCCTTATAAAAAAGAAAGCCCTTCCAAATGCTCTAGAAACATATGGAAGGACTTAGGTTAATTAACTAGTTTTGAATTCAACAGCCGATTCAGGGCGTAGGATTCCATGACCAACAGCATATTTGCTGACTATCAAAGTTCCCTGCCTTCGGATGTCATATTCCATTTCACTGGAAAGATCCATCAACTTGACGGTTCCCAGTGCAGATTTATGCCAAGCTACACCAACAGTAGTCGAGAAGTCTCCTTGATATGCTGATGGGCCTGAAGTGACATTACTGCTTGGTACATGGTTCGATTTAACGATATTAATACCAGCAACCTTCAAAACTTCACCTTCAGCATAGACTCCTCGTCCACCCCAGTCACGGTTAATGACGTTGGTAGTTTGAGCCATTAGGTAATACTGAAGCGGTGGAACCGCTAGATAACGATCATTCTCAGGGATGTCCTTCTCATCAAACGCTTGGGCAGTATCAAACATACCATCCGCAAGTGTTGAACCAGAAGAAGCAAAGTTGGCCTGAGTTAAAACAGAACCACCATTACCACCACTAATCGTGGCAGATCCTCGTGCAGTCAGTACAGCCACTTGCAACAAGTTTTGATCCATCTTATTCGCAAGAGCCATTCCGCATTCAGAACTATAGGTACTGCGTACATCATAGTGATTCTTGGCTTCATCAATCGATGCGATGAAGACGTTGGAAATTAACAGATCATCAATCGTTATAACTTTCTCGTTATGCTTTATTGCTGATCCAGTTATCTCATTTCCAACTGTATGGTAAGCTGTCGTATTAGTTCCTACAACGGGAAACTGTGCAGACTTACCACTACTAATGGATCTCACTGTGTGCTTATCCATCATTACGTTGGTTTGCTCAAATGTGGTAAGAACCTCACCTGACCAAACCTTCAAGAAAAGATCGTCATAACCCGTACCAGTATTATTCACTAATCCAAGTCGTGACGGAGTCGCATTAGCCATTATTCTATACCTCAATAAATAGTTGTTATTATGGTTATGGTACTACTACTGTCTTGTGCTTATTAGTTGAGGCATAAATTATCCACCGCAGTGGGTTTATGTTGTACTACTTAGCCAAGAACGTCTGATCTACTTAATCTATCATGTACAGCTTTTCTATAAGCTGGATCAGTTTTATATCTAGGATCAGACATTGCTTTAGTAATTTGTGCTCTTGATTCAAAACGATCACTAGCACTGTCTGATTTCTGTCCACCAACCAAATTTGGATTCACTCCATTGGCACTGGTGAATTTTGCATACAACCCTTGAACTGCAAGTTTTGCTGTTTCAGCATCACCAGTGGATGTTGAATTATTGTAGGCATTAATCTCAGCTTCACTAAGATTTGTCTTTGCCCATTCAGTCATTTGATTGAAAGTCTCTTCACCACCCACTGAATTAAGAACCTCAGTCCTTAACATCTGAGCTTGAGCTTCCTGACCTTTGATGTAGCTATCTACAATCTCTTTTGATATACCAGCTTTTTCTAATTGATTATAGTTATCCTCAGACAACGAACCATCATTAGCATATTGTTGACGCATATCATCTATGTTTAGAGATTCTGGAACATTTTCAACAGGCTCTGCTTCGGAAGTCTCTCCTTCTTTTGGTGAGTCTTCCGCTTCTTTGGGCTGTTGTGATGATTGCTTCTTCTCCAACTCTTGATAACTCTGGTACAACGCTTCAACTGAATCAAACTTTTCAGGCAACCACTCTGGTCTATCATTAGTTGGTGCTTCTTGTTGTTGTTGTTCAGGTGTTGAATTGGATTCATCATTAACTGACTCAGCCCCCTCTGCTTTTTTGATCATAGCTTCTTCATGCTCTTTCATCTTAGCCTGTTGGTCTTGATCAAAATCAATAGGAACTTGTACTTGCTCTACCATGTTCATCACTCCTTTTAATTATCGACTCGTACTGCACCGCTGAAAGTTACACGCTGACCATTCTTTTTGGCTTTGTCCTTATCACCAAAACGATCACCATTGGGATCAGCCTGACCATACTTAACAGGTGCATCACGGTTCCGTTCTTTCTTAGGTTCAATTGGGGCTTTCGGCATTTTGTTTAACTCCTTCTTTGATTAATTGACCACCTTGATTAACAATATTTGGCCCAAGTTTATCCATCATTTGTTGTTGTGCCATCATTTGTTGTTGCTGTTGTTGTTCCTGTTGTACTTGTTCTTGACTCTTAACAAGTCCTGATGTGTCGATACCATGTCCAGTACCAATTCGTTTTATAAATTCAATTGGATTTAAATAAGTCAGTATTTGTTCTGGGCCTATTGCTGATAAGTCTTGCATGAACATTCGTAGTTTCTCAACATCATGGCCTCTTCCAAGTGCATCAAACCCAGTTATGATTATTGGACTAACAACATCTTTAGGAAGTTCTGGTAATTTACCCTGTGATTTAAGCCACTCCATGCGGTAATTAACCAGAGGCAATTGCATCTCCTGTGATAATACGCTGAAGATACCACCAAGAGAAGCTTCTAACTCACGAGCCATGAATCTAATTTCTTCAGCAGTCACACGCTCTGCTTGTCTTTGTACTGAGCTATTAAGCAAGAATGCAGACTCTAATCGCTCAGTTATAGTGACAATCATCTCTCTTACAGTTCTAAAGTCGTTGAACTTTTGAAGCTGTAAGACACCAACATCATTTACATCACCACTGACAATCTGTCCATTAGGAGCTTTAGCAAGAGTCTTCTCTTTGGTACTACCATTTGGTCGAACCAAGAAAAGGACTTTAGATGATGCTACACTTCCTTCAACCATTGCTCTGGATAAGTTTTCCAAAGCTCTAAGATCACCTATATATTGTTCACACAGGCCTCGTCCATAATCTTCATTGGCAATCCGATGAAGACGTAAAGCTCTCCATGGACACTTATCAATTGGATACTTGCCTTCTGAATCTGGAACCTTTTTACCTTCAGCTTCTTGATAAACGTGCCAATATGTTCCATTCTTCTCAACTTTAATACAGGTATATATATCTATATTATTGTCATACTTATCTGGGTTCTCTTGGTTATCACTCTTGAGTAAACTCAGGAACTTTTCATCAAGAACTTTCGGACTAACTGACTCCTTAACAATACACTCAACCATGTGTCCAATTGGATCTCGCTTAACAACATATTGATCTAGGGTATATACTTTGGTTTTTCCGTTTGGATCTTCAAAGGTAAGAACATTACCAGTCACAATAAGGTGTAACAATGCTTCAAAATACGGAACTCGTGTAGCTGTCGTTTCAAAAGAGGACATGATGGCTCGTTCAACAGATCCAAGACCATCTTCAACTGTGCCACGCATCTCTTCAGATTGTGTTATTTCTTGAAGTGTGAAATCATCAATGTCAAGTTTGAAGAACGGTTGATTTGGTGGAAACAACGTGAGTAATAACTTTGATGCTAGATTATTTACCCCTCTTGCTCCCACACTTTGCCATGGCGTGTAGAAATCCTGATTATTCTTTTCATTTCGTGGCAATAAAAATGGAATTGTAAGCTCACTTGCATCATACGCACGATTCAAATAGTTACTGCGTAATTCTTCACACTGGTTATATCGTGATTTGAGTGTCTTGTTTTTATCTTTATAGTCTTCCATTTAAATACCTTATACCGGAATGTTTAATCCACTGGTGGGATATAGTTTTGGTGCAGTCAGTGCTGACTTCGCATCTTCATCAAGATCAATACGAAATTGTCCTAACCCTTTTTTCTTTGCTTTCTTTTGCATTGCTTGTGTACGCTTTCCACCTTCAGGTGTTAAAGGATCAACTGTACCAGCAGGATGCACAACTTGAGCAGGACTTTCAATTTCTTGAGTTATATATTCAGTTGTATTAGTAGTATTGTGTCTAGGCAAATTAGCACTTGATGAAGAAGGTGCTTGAGGTGGTGGTGCTGGTTGTTGCATTACAATTGGTGGTGCTGGAGATGGTTTGAAAGGGCCAAAACACATTTTATTATTACTCCTATACTGGTATATTTATTCCTGATGACACACCTAATCCTAATGGTACTGGTTCACCACCACTACCAAATGATGTGTCAAATTGACTTAATCCTTTTTTCTTTCCCTTTTTTGTGCCAGCTTTTCGACTTCGTTTCGCCCCTTCTGGATCACCAATAGTAAGGCCACTATCCCCATATTTTACTGCTTCTTTCTTACCAGGAACTTCAACTGTTTGATACACAGTGTTAACAACTGGCAGATTTAGACTACGAGATGGTGTAGACGATCTGGAAGGAGAAGATGCTGACGGTGCTGGTGCTGAAGATTGTGGGCGATAATAACCTGGATTGATGTTTAAATCACTTCCAGAATCTAATCTTGATCGTGCGTGTGGATTTAATTGATTGTAAACCGCAGAAGGTATTTCATTTTTAGTAAAACGCCCAACACCTCTGTCATAAAAGCTTGATTGTGGTGCAGGTGCTGGTGCTGGTGCTGATTGACGTTGTGGTTGTGGGTTGGGTCTTGATGGCATACACATTGTCAGTTAGCACTCCCTAATTTATTATTATCGATTTCTTCCTTCTTTGATTTAATATATTCAACAACTTGCTGTTGCCCATGAACAACTCCAACAAGGTAATCCATGCTGGAGCGTTCATTGATGTTTGGGCGTGGTGTCTTGTCAGGAAATTGTTCAATGATGTCTCTCATTAGTAAATCCGAAACCTCATATAAAGCGTCTTCGAGTTTCATTTTGTGGGACACACTCCATTTAAACATTCATCAGATTCTAATTCAGAGTTGCTCATTGAATCAGTATTGGTTAAATCAACCTCAAGCAAAGTACTCTCATATTCTTCCCACTCTTCTTTAGTAACCACTTCTTGTGGGAGATAAAGATGACCAAGATCTTTTGCAGTCTTGGTTGGATCAGTTCTTAAGATAAAAGATACACCCACATAACTGTCCCAGTTATTATATAACCATTCAATGATATTTGGAACCTCAGTTAAATCATATGATACAGTGATCGAGCAATTTTGTTCAACGTAGTTATCCATAAACATTTTATAACGATCCAACTGATCAACGGCAGATTCCAGATTGACTTCCTTTTGTTCAGCCTTGTCAAATCGAATACCATCGTGTCGTACTGGGAAGCACACCAAAGTTGCATTCGGATCAAGAGGGTTCTCAAGCATCCGATAATTAGCCTGTTTGAGTTTCGGAATAAGCGGATCATTGTGACCAAAATTTACCCAGTTAAAGATGAATTTTCCAAGAGGTTTGTGAACTCCTTCAGTGGTATCCATGATCTTGGACATAGTACCACTTGGTTTAATCGTTGTTACATTCTTAGGACGCTGAAGACCAAGTTCATCAGCCATAGAGTAAGCTCCATGAACTGCTGAGTTCTTTAATCTTTTATAATCATATGGTGTCAGGTCATACCTTTTGATTATTCCTGTCAGTCCGACTCCACATAGTCTTAGATGTTCATTGATCTCGTGCCAAGTGCCTTGAAGAATGCCATCATCCAGATTAACCAGTGTCTGTCGATAGTTGGCTCTTGCTAAAACCCATATTGCTCTATCTAAACCACCATTGTCATCGCTGAATTTACTTATGTCGCACTCTACCAAACAACAAAAACTCTTATTTCCTAAAATGATTTCCCCACATGGATTCAATCCGCTAAACCATGGGGCACGTTTCAAAGCAGATTTACCATTAATAAATCCTGGTTCTGATCCACCACTATCTGTCATCAAATCAAACAAATGTTCAAGTTGTTCTTTAGTAGGCTTACGCCAAAAGACTAGAGAGTTGTTTGATTGTGATCGTTGCGGATTATCTTCATAGTAATTAGCCTTTGCTGTTGCAAACTCTTCCCAACTTTCAGAACCATAATCAACAAGAGCAATCTCAGCACTGCGTCTTGAACTGAGTATAGTGCCAAGCCAGTTCATAGTGTCGATGATATCGAGTTTGCTGAGTAATTGTCCAGCCCGTTTATTGAGTATTCGATAGATAGCTTTGTAAGCTTTGGTGATTGGTTCAGAGCCACTACTAATCCATCCGTATCCGCTAAGTCTAAGTCCAGATGGTCGCAATTGAGAAAAATCCAGTACAAGTTTTGTGGCCTTATGCTTACCAGCAAGGAGCTTACCGATACTCTTTGCCCACGCTTCAGCAGAATCTCCAATTCTAATTGTCCAAACTCTGGAAGACTTATCCCATGATTCTTTATTATTGGCAACGCCACCCTTAGAAGTTCGTCTGGAAGGGACAATTTCTAAATCCTTTATATGATCACTAAACCCTGAAAGTGTTCCAACTCGTGGACTAAATCCAACACCACAACCCTGCAACAATAACCATAAAGCATCTGTAATGTCATACACAGTTTCGATTTTCAGATGGGCACAATTAAATTGAGATGCTTCTCTCCGTTTAGCAATATCAGTTCCACCCAACCATAAAGTCCTACCACTCATGCTAACTTTACGTTCCAACATAAGTTGTCTTAATTCTTCCAACTCTTTTAATTCTGATTCATTTAACTTTGAATCTTTAGCACGTTCCCATAACCATTGTTGATGGTTGATCACTCTATTACATACATCAGTCCACGTTTCAAAAACATCGTTCTCTTCATCGATGGGTCTACAATAGGTACGTCTAGTTATAATTTCAGCACGAGTTGACACCTTGGAATTCACCATGTTATTGCTCCTTTTATATAATATTTGAGAAATCTGAAATTTATAAGGCTCTCAGTTGGCCTGTATTAAACGATCTAGTAGTGGGCTATACTAAGTCCTGAAGAAACGGCTTTTTGTAGAATGGACCTTTAATAACTTTTCCATCCTTATTTTTCAAAGGTTTACCATCAACCAACTTGGACATATTAGATTCATGGACTCTCTTAAAAGCTTCGTCCAGATCAAGTCCCAATGACACACCTGCACCATAAACAACGTACAGAAGGTCAGCTAACTCCTTTAATAAATTAGATTTAGCACCATCAACATTATGATTAGTAAGAAAAGATTCGTTCAATTGAAATATAGAATCTTGAACCTCTTCAAACTCTTCCTTAATCAACTTCAAACGAAACCAAACAAGATTAATGGATTCACGATCCAACTTGGTATCAACATCTTGATCCATTATCTTGTTGAACTCTCTAACCAATTCAAAGTTAGTAGTCTTTCGCATCATAGAATCCATCATTTACTCGCTCCTCTTTTTTAAATGTATTGGTTTGCTCATGTTCAATCAGGAGTTCAATACATTTTTTAGCTTTTTCTAAATCCACCAAACCATTCTTATCTTTATAGCGAACAACGTACTTAATAATGTTGCCTTGAAGAAATGATAAATTATTCTTGGTTATGAAATACCATGGTTCAATTTCATATTTAGAGTAATGGTTGGGTGATGTTTCATTTTTATAGATATCAGGCACTGTTACTTCTTTATGTTTGGTTGCCATAAAACCACACTCTCCGATTTGAGATTGAAGTCTTCAGCCCTCAAAATACGAGCCATTCGTGCTTGCATTATTGCTTCCGATTCATCCAGACCAGCCTTGGCGTAAGTCGTGACAATGGTCTGCCAGTAATCGTCTGATTTCTCCAGCAATTTCTCAGCCGTTTTCGGCCCGATCTTTGGACAACCTCTGTAATTATCAGTCGCATCACCTGTCAACACCTGAGTATAAAAATTATAGTTAGCTTCCTCTTCCGTAATTCTATTAGGAAACCCGTCCTTATCTGGATTAAAAAGAACACAAGGAATAGTGGTTAAATCTTTATCAGTACTCACAACAATAGGATCATCATCATCACCGCTGATAAACAACTCACCTTGGTATGTTGCAAGTACACCAAGAACATCATCAGCTTCCAATCCGTTCAGAATGAAAGTTCGATAATGATTTCTTAAATAAGAAATAAGAGTTTTAAATAGTATAGGCTTGCGAGTTTTAACTCTATTCGCTTTGTAATCTGGATTGACTAACTTTCTAAAGTTCTTTTTGAAATCCGTTAATGCCACCACAACTTTGTCACACTCAAGCTGATCCATCAGCATCTGAATGTGGTTATCTAAATAACTCTTTGCTTCATCTTCATTAGCGTGATAAGTCCAGAGATCATCATCCCATCTTGTTGCTTCTTCACAAGCTGATGCAATCTTATGGACTACGATGTCTCCATCTAATAGAATTGTTCTCTTCATTTTTCAAACGCTCCTTTAAATAAGTAATGTAGATGTTGAGTCGAATCACCTCTTCGCTGGTAAGACAGAGTGTGGCACTGTCACAAGTGCAGGGTGAAAACTCAACCATAGGATTATTAAACCCATCCTTTTGGGAGTACACGATTTGAACTAAACTGATAAATAAAATGAATGTAAAGCTAAGTAGTATTTTCATTTATGATAATTACCGACATGTGACTATTAAATGTTTCAAGCTTGAACCGACTGTTTGCGTATATTGCTTGGGTTGGATTAATCTTAATCCAAACATCATCGTTTGGTCTTCCATGATCGTCAGTCCTAAACTCTTGACCAGTACGCAACGAACCAAAATCTGAATAAGTTAATGTGTCTGTGACCAATTCGCACCTTCCTTCCATTCAGCATCGATTGGACAATTAAGTTTAAACTCCTCACCACTCTTCCTGAATGATTCCAAACCAACCTGACCAACCAGATCAACCAACTCAGGTTTACATTCGATTTGAAATTCATCGTGAACAAAGGCAAGAAACTCATAGTCATCACCAGGAATTAATCCATGTTCCTTTTGAAGTGCATCATCAAAAATACACAAAGCTTTCTTAACAATGAGTGAACCAGCACTTTGTAGTAATAAATTTAATGATGAATGCAGAGAACGAACATGAAGCTTTCGCTTATCCAAACCAAGTAAATGTTTTCTCTCATCAGCAACGATCTGAACACGCTCTTGAAGAGTCGCTAAAGCTGGTACGTTTTTCAGAAACACTTCTCTCAGGCGTTTACCTTCTTTGTTACCACCACCAACAATCTCTCCAAGCTTAGAATTACCTGCACCATAGATGAATCCATAGAACCATCTCTTGGCTAAATCACGGGAATCAATTTCTAACGCTTGCATGTTAACCGTATGAATTTCAGAACCATCTTCTTTCTTTCCATTAACAACAGTGTCTACATAACTACCACCATCATAGTTAGCCATGAAGTGGGCAAGACACCTGAGTTCCAAAGCTGAAGCGTCAATACCAACAAGTTTATAACCACTCGTTGGTTTAAATAGTTCTCTACACTCTTTACCATAGGGACTCCCAACACTTGGAACCTGTCCAAGATTCGGTGAACGATGGGTACACCTGCCTGTTACAGTTCCATTCGTATTGATGGAACAATGCAACCGTCCATCACGTTCCAAACTAATCCAAGCATTCTTACCATCACACAACTGTCCCAACCTTTTCTCAAGCAAAAGATAACGGCTGATGAGTTTGGCTTCTGGATAGTCAAGACTATTAAGCACTCGTTCATCAACTATGGGTTGATTCTGGTTGGTGAACTGTGTTGGTTGCCAACCATACTTCTTTTGAAGCACTTTAATAATGTGTGGTCTGGATGATGGATTGAATTCAACCAGTCTCACCTTAGTTAAAGTTGAACCAACTTCATACCCATATCTTTTATTTGGTCTCTTAGGTGTGATCTGTCCGTCCGAAACAAACCATGAACCAAATATATCTATGAGTTCTCTTTTAATATCATTCACTTCTTTTTTAAGAGAAGCCAAAAGTTTTATGGCTTTATCCAGATCAAAACACCAGCCACGTTCTTCCAAACGATGAACAATAGTTGCTACCTGATGCTCAAGTTCCATAGATTCGGGAGAACAATCATCAATGAATCGATCCCAAATCGCTTTGGTAACTCGTACATCTTGTAGACAATACTCAAGCATTTCACTGGAATATGACTGCCAATCAGTATCCAAGTCACCTTTGTGCATCTTCAACCTGATACCCCAAGCTTTCAGGCTATGGCTACCAACTAAACGTGCATGACCATTATTAAAAACCTTCATGGCAAAGTCACGTTTGGACACTTCAGGGTATGCCAAGCGACACATGACAATAGTGTCCCTGATAGTAGCTTTCGTTGTCCAGTTTGGATAAAGCTTTCTAATCACTGGTAAGTCATATTTAATAATGTTATGACCACAGATTAGTTCGGCATTAGCTAACATATCTAACGCCTTGTCTATTTCAGATGGGCCAAATCCCCATTCATGTCCAGTGTCTAAATCAATGATACCAACACAATGGATACGATTGACCTCATCCAACAGTCCGTTGGTCTCAAGATCAAAAAGGTATCTCATCTGTTAGCTCCATTATCTCATTGTTGGAAGTGATTCGCCCAGTGTCACCATCATATTTCAATACGCCTGACTCACCAGTATCACCGCTGAATCGGTTCTTCAATATACGGATCTTCATCTGGTCTTTGTTGTTGTTGTCATCAGATTGCGTATCACGTTCCAGCCCAATCACAATATCAGCCAACTGTTTCAAAGAGCCTGAACCTCTCAGGTGATCTAACTTAATCTCTTCACCATGTTCAAAACCTTCTCCACCTGAGTACTTCAGATGACTAACAATAAACATTCCAACTTTCAACTCTTCACACAAAGAACGGAGCTTTGTCATCGTGTTGTCAATGATCCTTCTTTCATCACCAGTTTCAATTCCTGAAACAACAATTGAAATATGATCAAGGACAATCCATTTCACACCACAACCAGTTACAAGATAACGAATTTTATTAATCAAATTGTTATTATCCAAAGAACCAAAGTGATCATATAGATAGAGTTGATACTTTTTTAAAGTTGAATCAAACAACTCCTTCAACTTCGCTTGATCCATTGGTTTTAGGTGAAGAATCTGATTTGATTCAATGGAAAGAAAACTTAGTAATGTTTTGCGAATTGGTTCTTCCAAGGCTATATAGCCAAGAGGTTCACCACGTTTGATGAACGAGTAAGCCACCTCACGGCACACTGTGGATTTACCCACACCAGTGCCAGCACAAAACATAACGATCTCACCAGTTCTTGCACCGTGTATACGTTGATTCATCTCTTCCCATGGATAGCTAACGCTGTCAACATTGTAATCTCTGACTATGTAGTCCCATGTATCTTGAACAGCAACAATACCATCAGGACGATACACCTTTGCTTCCCAAACAGAGTTGATCAACTCATCAACTCTACCAGCTTGAAGCATTTCGTTGGCATCTTTTAAAGGAAGCGATGCTACCTTTGCTTTACCAACTGGAAGAAGAGGACAACATTTATTCGCACCTTCTTTACCAGCACGATCATTGTCGAATATAAATATAACTTCATCAAAGTTGTTAATGTATTCAAGTTCTCGTTGAACATCCTTGCTTGCTCCACTTGCACCATGCACCACTGAAACACAAGCAAACTTTCTACCTAGTGCTTCAAACATAGACATAGCGTCTAGCTCAGATTCAAACAGATTTAACTTCTTACCTTTTGAATGTAAATTTTTACCAAAAAAACAATCGGCTTTGGAAGCATCACCAATCCATTTGAACCTCTTCCCTTTGAATCTTAGCTTCTGAGCAACGATGTTGCCAACGGAATCAGTAAATGAAATAACATGGCACTTCTCTCCATCGTATTCGCCCATTCCATAACCGTACAAGCGACAGGTTTTTTCAGATATCCCACGCAACGATTGATAGGTTAAGTCCGTTACAAATTTACTTCCATTTGTATTAGCTAAAGCTTTTGCCAATGTATGCTCCCCATTGATAGCTTTCTCATGATGACCACAACCAAAGCAATGACCATGACCATCAGCGTATCGTGCAAGGTTGTCTCTACTGTGGCACTTTGGACAAGGCTCGTGATGAATAAATGTTTCATTCAATTCACAATGTGGTTCATACATTTTTGTTTCTTCTTTCATATTCTTCTTTGGCTCCATTTTTAATGTCCGACACAACACAGTCAACTGGGAACACTACCGCATTGTTATCGATATTATAATAACAGCCCAAATCAACCTCGTCTTTGCTTATGCAAAGAACGGCATTACGATTTGAGCCTTCATTGGACAACGTGTTTGGTGTTTTGATTAGAATCTCTTCCATATCCACATCATTCATGCTCTCTAGGTTCTCACCCAAATGAAAATAAGCAAATGTGTCACCAATTCTAAGATCATCAAATAGAGCTGACTTGAATGGTCTTTGCGGATTGGAAAGAATAAACATCATCACTCCTCTGGAAATGATTCCATGATCCACTCTTTTGGAACCTTCTTTTTCGCCCATTTGAATCCGTTCTTAGTGGCCCACTCAGCATATGTAGTCTTCGCCCCTTTGTAGAGGCGATTGAACGGGCGTTGAAAAACAAAACGGATATCAAGTTTTGGATATTGCTCCTGAATAAGTAAATGTTTTTGTCTATCTTTTGAAGAGAACAAACCCTTCGCTTCGATGACAATCCCATTTGGCAAGACAAAATCGGGGATATACTTATGAGGAGTCTGGGGCTTAATATATTTAATAGGGTATGGTTCGTAAAGAAAGGGAATGCCATCTAAGCGGAGTGATGATGCTATACTTTTTTCAAACTTTGAACGAAATCTAGAAACCTTCTTCGTGACCTTCACTCTCATTCGATTGCGTGGCATGGGTCGCTAACTCCTCTCCGCTCCCATCGTCATCATAATCTGCTTGATAACCACCACTACCTTCGAACTTCATCGATTTCTCACCCACAAGTTTCCAAATGCAAGTTGCTTTTAATCTTAAAGATATACCCAAACCCATCAGTGGTGTGAACCAGACATAAGGTTCAAATTTAACCTTAAGCTCCGTACCACCAAAAATCTTAACTCGTTTGGGAATACGGTTACCTGTGGAATCAAAGCAGGGTGGAACAAACTGAAAAGGAGACCCCTTTTTCGGGGTGATGGTGGCCTTGTTTTTGAACTTGAAAACATAACTACCATCATCATCAACACTCCAAGGCTTGTTCGCTTGCTTTGGAGCGTTGCCTTTATTCGCTTTTGTTTGTTTGTCCAACTCTTCGTCATAAAGAGCCATGATGTCTGACTCAATTTTAGAACCATCTTTAGCACTGAATCTAACTTTGCACTCCCACACACCAGCTTCATCAAATTTAGTGTTTGGTTCGCCATTGATTCTAGGCCAATCCAATGATACTCCAATAGGGGTTTCATAACTTTTAGCCATAATTTTACTTTGCTCCTTTTCAACAATAAGATTTAATATAAACTTCCTCTAAAAATACTGGGTCAAAACCCAGTTCGATAAGCCGAATGTCCAATGACAACGGCAACTCCAATCCATACCTGTAATACTCCTCACAGACCACCTGAATCAAATCGATGGATTCTTTTTCTTTTTTAGTTAAATTAATCATCGTTTCAACATCTCTTTGACAACGTATGGTCTCACGGTTAATATTTCAGGATTGTTCATACGCCTTGCATCATGCTCCATGTTACGAGCGTAAGTCACAGCATCATCAATGTTGCAACCAAACTCATCACAAAGCACATTGAAGGCAATTGCTATCGCTGACATCTGAACACCATTGTTATAATTCTGAATTCCATGGAGTGATTTCATAACAGCTTCAGCAACTTGTTTTTGATTTGAATTTGAGGATTCAAACATTGAATAGCTCCAATTGATCATTATTAGTTTTCTTGATTGGTGGTTGTTTTATCCCATTGTTATATTCATACACAGCTTGGGAAAAACCTCTTGGAGTCTGTGATCTTAGATCCTTACGATCATCAGACGGCCCCAGTAGGTGCATCTTTGATCCATCAACTGGATCAATTGAACGAGGGGGTGGCATAACAAATCCTGGAGAAGTCCAGAGACAAGTTTTTTTAGTATAACTATCACCACTACCACCTTGATAACCACCATATTGATGTGGGTGAAATATGTGATCTGGTTTTCTCCAATAAGTACTAAGAGTAGATACTGGATTTTCGAGCATCCACTTTTTACAACGAGTAAACTCAATCAACTCAAGTGCCGTGGCAACCAAATCGATAGCACTTTCCAAAGATCGCAATCCTTTCGATTGAAACCACCTCGCACCACTTATGGAAAGGTGATCACATGGTGGAAAAGCAAATACAATTTTATAATCCACCCGTGGAAGCTGAACTTTACGAACATCAACCCCCCAATATTCGACACCATCCTTTTTGACAACACCACTATTATGTTGAATATCAACACATATACATCGATAACCGGATTTAGCCCAAGGCTTCACCATGTTTCCAGTTTTATCGAATAAACTAAGTACCACCATTTTTCGCTCCTTAAAATAAAAAGCCCCTTGAAGAGGACGGAGCGATGTCCTCAAGCAAGGGACTAAGCAAGGCCAAACACTAATTCTTTTGGAGAAGGATTTGGGTGTCAGGCTTGCGGTACAAACAAATGGTTGTTGTTTTTATGAACAGGTTGTTTTCGTTTACCATTATTAAATGACGGTTTCTTAGTCCACAATTCTTTCGACAACTCTTCGCTTGATATAACTGATGATGGTTGTTTTTTAATACAATCATCTAAACTTTTATAAACCCTAACCTCATTAAGTGGCATAATCGCTCCTTTAAATAACAGGTGGATAGTACAAAGACCCTGAATCAACAGGGTCTCTATACCAGGATGGCAGTAACACTTAAAACGCCCAATCCCAAGATTGGGATAAAAATAGGAGAATAGAGGTAGATTGTGAGAAATACTCTCTATATAAGTGCCGTTAGGAGAAGAAATACTCCGAATCCAGTACATCATTTAGATCCAAATCACCAATCAGTGGTACTTCTGGCAATTCAACACCGTTTGGAAGATGATCTTGGATAGAGTTTCTAAAGGATTCAAGAGGGTTGAATTTGGTGTATTGATCCACAAATTGCTCCCTTAATATTCGATTCATCTCTCCCATATCGGAAGCGTGACAGCCATAGGAGTCATGCACCATACTGAAATATCGGAATCCAGAATCATGGCAAGCGTTGATAGTCTTCTGCATATGAGAGCTATCAAGCGAGTGAATGAAATTAGGACAACAACCTTGAATAGACTTTCTCGAATCAATCTCACAACTAAGAGTAGTCTTTTCTAGGAAGTTCACTTTCTGAACAAGCTTGTTGTAGATGACGCTCTTTACTCGTGTGGTCTTAGGTTTTCTGTAGGATTGAAACCATGGAAAACCAACGGGATTGATGTACCTAATGTCGATATTATGTTCCAAGGCGATGGAGACACATTGCTTGATCCAATCCATGCCAGTTCTAGCACTATTAAGCTGATCCTTAGTAGTTTCAAGAATAGCTTTGGTTAGATAGAGACAAGCTTTAAAATCTGTGTATTCACCAAAGTCATAATCCTTTCCCTTTTCTCTAAGCTTTTTAATTTCATCGCAAAGTTGAACGGTCATACCCTGTTTAGTAACTGAATAAGGAAGAGTCATAATGGGTCTCTTGATCAACGAGCGATGAACCTTATCAACCCAAAGCTTGGCAACTGGATCCCCACTGAGATAGTCTTTGTTGATGATCTCATTCACTCTATCTGTGACAGTTGTATATATATCACTGACTGATGCTGATGGACAAAGGTTGACGTTCTGTGCAGACGTTTTACACTTTAGCAAAGCGGAATAATGTTGAATGCCGTTGCAAGACCCATCAGTGTTGCAGGGTAGGTGGCTCATGTGATTGATGCCATTCTCCAGATAACCACAATAATCAAAACAAAACGCTAGAAACTGGAACGGTTTATCAGCATCCATCCAATCCTGATTAGACAGTGGATCATTACCACAACGCTTGATCATGTCTTCATGTTCAATCACCCATTGCACACGATCATCCAGTGTAGCTTTATCATAGCCATAGCTGTTAGCTCCATGAATCCGTAAATACCTCAAACCTTCCTTGCCAAGTGGTTTTGGATCTGCAAACTCAAGTAAAGCTTTAGACATGTCGCACCCTTGAGGACTGATGAAGGTGGTGAGTGAATAAGCTCTTCCTCTAAAGTCCAACGTATATCCATAATAGAACCGCTCCATTTCAGACAGTTCAGAAACTAACTCTAGTAATTTAAGGAAGTGAAGACGTTTACCACGCATCACAACTTCTTCATGGTCACGCCTAGACTTTAATCTTGAATAAGCTTTACGAGCTTCTTTGTTGGTGGATATATCATGTGGCTTCTTAGGCATTGGGATTGGATCAAGCGTTGGAATCAATAAGCATTCAGAGATATTCTTTAAGTTCTCAATGATACTAAAGACCGCACGATTGATTCGCCATGGTGTTGCTTGCAAAGCATTAACAGCTTTATAAACTTCAGGCATTTCAAAGTGATCAAGCTCTTCCTGGTATTCTTTAGGAAGATAAATGTCTTTAATTAGCTTCACTCGTCCAAAGAAGTTATCAGTGAATATTCCTTGAGTGTTGTTTTCCCAATCACGAGGTTTAGAACCTAGTGGCAGATACATGGGATTATGTTTCCAGAAGTTTGTATGAGCTTTCTCCATCCAGTCTAAACATTGCTTGGTTGCTTGAATGAACAACTTCCTTCTTCTTCTCTCAATGAATTGGATCTTCTCAAAGAGTCCTGTCTCCCTAATGAATACTTCTAAACAATACATACCGATAGTTCTAACAGTCTGTAATGGTAATGGTTGCCAAGAGAATCCATGGTACTTAGCTTTGCGGATAAAGTTAAAGCGTTGCCTATTATAAGTGGTGTCTTTCTTCCTAACAGCTTTCAGGATGTATCTAATATAATTACTGTCACCTGTCTTCTCTTTGCATTGTATTTGAAGCTCTTGATGCCTGAGTTCATCTTCAACCTGATGACCTATATCTAATATGATTTTCTGTTGTAGACACCTAGTCATTGATCCATTAATCACAGCACTGCAAACAATATGACCAACTAGATTAGGATCAAGTTTCTGAAGCTGTGTTAGACATGATTTATGCTTTCCTATGCGTTCTGAATCATCTTTTAAATCACTCTGTAACTTCTGCGAAAATTGCTGGACAGCGATGGATCGCAGAAACTTACCAGCAGGAGTGTTGGAATACTGGTTCTTCTCTATAGCTTTTTTTAGAAGGGTTTCTAATCGCTCTTTACCCTTCTTTAACATTCTGGCTTCGCCAGCCCTTAAAGAAAGTTGATTCGTCATGTTTTAGCTCCATTTTAATTGTGAATCTCATATTTATATTTAATTTTAAATAATGTTTAAATATCAGTCAATGCTATTTTCAGATGGAAAGGTCATTGGATTATTTAAATGATATTTAAACCGTTTAACAGCCTCTAGACTGTACAACCAGCTTTTTGATAATCATTATCATTAAGGTTCAAAAGCTATATTGGAATACCTATAAATTATTATTCATCAACTCTATAAACCAGAAAACCTATATAATATAATAAGTTATGAGTATCTATAATTTAGGTTTTACTAAGATGGTGGATCATAATAACTTTATGATGTTCTCATTAATGTTAGAATGGTATGATCATTTATTTTGAATGTTATGTTAAAACCATTCTAAAATAAAGGTTTACATAATTATTGATATTCTTAAGAATATATATTAGAAATAAATCTAAAATTAATTATAAAAATAATTATTATTTGTAACTTCTATAAAGTGCCCTTAGCTTTTAAGGCCATTTTATAGGGTTTTCTAGGTTTATCGTCAGGAAGGTTTTAAACAGGTTCTAAAGGGATGTTAGGAAGGATTTAAAAGACAAAAAGAAAAGGGTTATAAAGCTTTCTAAGGCCTTATAACCCTTTAGTGATTAGTGTTAGTTTTATTCTTCTAAATGGCTAGGTTTAAAATCTACAACTCTTAAACACAATGTACCGCCTTCTGCTGTGTAGTGAATATCCCCTATGGTCATGCCATTTTCTTGAACCTCATATGATTCATAATATTGAAATGAGTTCATTAATAAACTTTGAAACCTTTCTTTAAACCATTTACAAGTACTCTGAATTATTACTTCATTCCCATTATGATCATAAAAATATAACCTTTCATCATAGTTATATTTATGGGCTAATCTCATTTTAATGACATCCATATCGCCCTTTTCTTTATATCCTTCATATGTTCCAATGGCTTCAACTTTATAACCATCATTAATTAGATTCTTTTTTAAGGCTGTTAAAGATTTATTACTTTCTATAATTAAATGATAATCTTTTCTCATTATTCACCATTGCTCCATTTTTAAAAGGTTTAATATTCTCTCTTTTGGATTAGGAATTTGAACTACTTCTATTCCTATATCTCTAATAATTAACAATTGTTCGTGTGTTACTAAGTGAGATTTTAAAAGCTTTGTTAAAAGCTTTCCTACTTCACCATCTAAATGTATTGATTCAACTCCATTTTGATACGTTGTGAAAACAGGTAGCACTATATGTTTGGGTTTTTTCATAACCAACCCTGTTCTTGTGCAAATCTTTTTATTTCTTTATATTTGATGTTATGACAACCAGCCTTAACATTTCCTTTACTATCGATTGAATCAATCGTGAAATGACCACAACGTATAGAATGCCCATTTCTCCTATAATTTGTTTCTGATTCCTTACAATTTTGAATCTTTTTAAATGCAATTTCACCATGTTTTAAAGGAAATTCAGCACCACGACTCGTTTCAATCGTATCCTTATGATTTGGTTTCAATCTAATCATTGTGTTTATGTTTGGTTCATAATACAAAAGCCCAATTCCATGAAATCCTCTGTTATTGTATAAATCATTCCTAAAGGCATAGATAGCTTCTTTTATATATTTAGCTCTATCTTTTCTATCCTTATTCTTTTGATTTGCAAGTCTAAGTCGTTCTTTCCGCTTTTTCTTCTTAATAACTTCATGCCAATCGCTAGGCAGTTCCACATTTATGGGTGATGAGTTAGTACAATCATAGTTATATACACCACAATAATCTAACCACTTATTTTTAATCTCTTCTAATTCACTCTCATTGTGTTCTAATGTTGAGTGTGATTTTCTTCGATAATTTTTAACTAACTCGTTTGCTTTGTTTAAATAGTATTGGTAGACGTCATAATGATTATCCCATATTGAATTTGGTAGATTGAATTGATAATCAGATGATATTGCTCGCCTAACAAGGTTTTGATGTAGTCTAGTGGTTTTGGTGTAAAAATCTGTGTTAAACAAAACGTAAGATGTTCCTGGTATGAATTTAGCAATTGGAAAATGATAACCATAGGAATATATAGTTTCATTTTCAAAAAATAGTGATTTACTTGAATTTCGGCCTTCTTCTTGCGTTTGTTGTGCCCAAACATGGGACACCATTTTATTCGTGAATACTTTTTTCATTATTAATCGCTCCAATTAAATGATTGATAAGTACTAAAGGCTGAATCCTAAAATCATAAAGAAATAAATACTAAGTGATAAAATTAAAGCTTTGAAAGCTATTGATAGGTAATAAATCATAATCTTTTTATTCCTTATTCAACATGGTTAAAACAGCATTTTCCAAGGACGTTTGAAAATTCATCAACGGTTGATACCCTTTTATATACGGTTTGTTATGTTTTTTAAGAACGCCTGAAATATTCATAAACTTAAATTCTAAACTTCCACCACTTCTTATATTATTAAGGGTTTCTATCAATTCTTTTCTAAAGTTTGATTTATTATATTTAATTCCTTTTCTTTCCAATTTCAGCATTTTAAAGTAGGTTTTAACAACTTCTTTCACTTCATTTTTTAACCAGCTTTTACCCACTTTTGGTTTTGGTTTGGATATAGCTTTTCTCTTAATCATTATTATTCGCTCCAATTAATAAAGGTTTATAAAGAACAACTGATTTATTATATACATTATTAAATGGTATTCAATAACCTTTTAAAGATAATGAAAAAAATAAACACCACAAAACAAAAACACAGATAAAACTAAATAAACAAAGGAATTAAGGAATAAATAGAAAATAAAAGGAATATTGATAATGATTAAAGCTTATTCACAACCTGTTGTTCCCTTATTGTACCCTTGAATCTCTAAATCCTTATAAAACAAAGGTAAACAACTGATTTTAAATCAGGTGGTGGCCTTATTTTAATAAAATGAATGGGGGAATTTTGGCTTTGAGACTTTAGCGTTAGGGGTTTCACATTTTTGCTACAAAATCATTCCCTCATCTTCCTAATCTTCTCTACCATAACCCATGGAATGTTAAACTTTCCTTCAAGACCAGCATCATCACTGAGTGATCTTCCAATAATAATAGCTTCTTTTGTTGTATCCAGATAGAACCCTACTGTTTGGACTCTCACAGCATCCTTATTTATGTCTTTAATGTACTGCCAATCCTCATCCGTACTGGCATCAATCCAGTACACTTTGAGGACATCACCTAGTTTGTAATTCCTTCTAAATTTAGGCATAGTTTATTATTCCTATCTAATATCCTTTAATAGTGGTACAATCAGTAGATTCAGATATTTCTTATATTAATCCTAACGAGCGAGGATTATTAATTTGGGGAGAGGGTGAAATGTCTATTGGTAAACGCTGTAAACAAATTCGTGAGATTAAGAATTTAACTCAGAATAAATTGAAGGAAATTCTAGTTTGTCAACAGAGCTATGTATCAGCAGTTGAACGTGAGGTCAATGAACCTAGTGATCACTGGCTGAATAACTTTGGTGACAAGATGAACATCAGTACTCAGTGGTTGAAAACAGGAAGAGGTTCACAGAAGCGGTTACGGTTGAAGGATGAGCTTATGATTATGGAAAAGTCTAACCAGCTTCTGAATTGGAACAAGGTATTAAGGCAAATCTCACAAAAAGTCCCAGAGCGAGATCATGGTCAACTCATGGGACTCATTGTGGATTTGTATCACAGACACTGTATCTAGTAAAAAGCTGACCACGATGAAGGGACTTTATCCAGACAAGGATAGTGATATTCCATAATCTTGTTAAGTTCCTTCATCATGTCATCATTGTCCATCTTTTCCGCACGATCTATGTCTTCTTCTATATATTCCTTCACCAAGTCCAGTGCCAGATCCATATTATTGTCTGGTATACAAGTCTTATGATTACCAAGACGTACTAGGTTGATGCTGAACTCAAGATCACTCTTGTTCCAGTAGTAGGTGTTTCTGGAAGGGACATACGTCACGTTGCTATGCTTATTCAGCTTATCCACTTCATGCTCCAACTCTTTATGAAGCTCATTGGCACGTTTCCTGATCTCAGCTTTAATGGAGCTTGAGAGTTCCAGATATTGTTCAAGCTGTGTCTTCACCCTATCCAGATCAAGCTTTGCCAAGCTGAACATCACGTTCCTTTGTGGATGTTCCCAATGATCAACTATCAGGACTCCATGGTGCATGGAACTGGTGATGGTTTTGATAGCTGATTCAGCTAATGCTCCATCATCACTGAGATAATCTTTAAGTAATGACTTGGTGTAGTATTCGATGACTTTAGCCAAGTCGTTTCTGGCTCTGTCATCCGATACCATTCTTTGCAGGGAATAGTTCTTGATGTCTGAAGCTGATCCTACTCCATAGAATATCCTGGTGGTGGTATCATCACTGAAAGCACCAGAACCTTTCATCACCCATTTAGGTGGATCCACATCCTTTAAAAGTGTCCTCTGTGGGAGTTCTGGAATGGGATTAAGAGAGGAACAACCAGTCATCATAATTATAAATATGATTGCCATTCCAATGTGTTTTTGAACAACTGTCTTTATTCTTTTCCAATTTGTCCAAAGAGAGTCAAGTTCATACTCATTGAGAGTATTATAATTCTCATAATGATGTAATGTGGTTTCGACTTCCTCTAGAGATTCTAGTAATACTTTGTTATTTTTATGTGTTTCCCAATCTATAATTCCCTCATCATTTATAATTCCTTTTTTCCTTAGAATTTCTATCTTTTTCATAAAACGCTCCTATTTAATTGGGGCATATACTTCCCACATACTGCCCTGTATGTACCTGATTAAATAGAATCAATACCAAAGGTGTGATTAAGAGTCAGTTGCTCTACCAATTGAGCTAACGGCCCTTGCTGGAAGTCTTTGTAAGTATTGACGCTACATCTTTAATGGCATCTTTGGCAAAGTTTTCCCTCATGTGGGCATATCTACCTACCATTTGGGGACTTTCCCAACCGCCTACAGCCATGATTTCCCGATCAGAAGCACCATTCATAGCCATATAACTAGCTACGGTGTGTCTTATATCGTGAAACCTGAAATCTTTAATACCAGCACGTTCTAAAGCATTGTCCCAAGCTTTCCTTGGGAATGTTGGAAACGGCTTCTTAGCTCCTTGTAGTTTTCTATATCTTAAATAATGCAACACAGCTTCATCTAATGGAAGGTTTCTGGAGCTACCATTCTTGGTATCATAAAATATTACTTCCATCCTGTCAGTATTAATGTGATCCCACTTCAATCCGGTCAGTTCAGAACGTCTTCCACCAGTACTGAGGGCCAGAATAACTAATGGGTATAAATCACTGCATTTACTGGCTTTACAGGCATCTAATAGTTTATCCTTCTCAGACTCACTCAGGAAGCGTTTACGCTCGTTTTCTTTCATCTTCTGGACATCCTGCACTGGATTAACTTTTGCCCATTTCCAGACCTTTACAGCACGTTTAAAGAGACCTGAGAGTGTAGCCAAGCATCTATTTACAGATGCTCCAGAACGTCCTCGTGCATATTCAACTTTAATCTGGTCAATAACTCCTGAATGAATGTGTTCCAGCTTCTTGTGGCCTATTTGATCGTTCCAGAAATTGAGGTATCTCTTGGTATCTTTTTGATGATTATCACTCATTTGGGACATGATGGTATCATCGTTGATAAATCGTTCAACCAGATCCCCCAGTGTCTTGTTTCGTTCTGGAAACTCTACTGAATTGATCAACTCTGCTTCTTTCTGTTTAGCCCAATCTTTAGCCATGATTTTGTTAGGGAAGGTTTGGGTGACACGCTGTCCTCTAGCACCAACAATAGCTTTGTAGCGTTTAATACCTTTTTTGGTGGTTCTTGTCTCTATTGAGATCATAATTCGCTCCAATTATTATTCTCAAAACTTGACTCATTGTACCCTTATCGTACCCTCATGTCAAGTATTTGTTCTTTAGGACAACTGATTATTTCCCATACGTTCCCCTGTGACTGATATGAGTTCATTGGTAGTGTGTCCACAGTTGTTGGTTTTACAGGTAAGCATTTCATAAACCTTTCCATCATCTACATAAACATGGTTCTTAATGTCTGTACCCGTACATTTTGAACACTGAATTTGTCCATCTTCCCCCCTGATCATCATGGTTTTTCACCTCTGGTCTGCCAGTTCCTTCTATCTTTAAGTTCCATATTATTGTGGATCATTTCAATGCGTGTATCCATTTTAATGAGTACATTTTCTAATTTATTAATTTTATTAATTAATCCATGATCAGCAGATTCCCCAACAATAATTCCTTTAATTTCTTTGAGCCTTGTTAATAGTGTTCCCTGCTGAAACATAATTAATTTATAACAACCGTATGCTAGGCCAACAGCCACAACAATGGGCAACCCTAGCTTTTCATATATGTCGAGATATTCATTCAATTATAATTCTCGCCCTTTCTTACACTCTTCCAATTTCCTGATGAGATCAGATTCATTAGTAAGCCTTTCTTTTAACCACAGAGGAGATACTCTATAAAACCCATTATCAAGTTGTTTGATGGTTCTATCATTGCTTAGAATGACCGGAGCTTTTCCTGCGCATCCGTTCAAAGAGTTTAGCAATCCTGTTAGGATCACCACCTTCACTAAATGTTTTATTAATTTCATTTTCACGATCTTCCCATTCCTCTTGATATCGAGGTTTTTTATTCTTGTACTTGTATTTAACATATGCTCCAACTGCACCTAATATCTCACGGAACATGAATATGTTTCTCCATAGTTTTAAGGTTTTCTTCTGCTTCTGTTATTTTTTGGATTTGTTTAAGATACATTTCCATAAATCCGTTATGTTCAGCCACAGAAACTGGATGTTTGTTCATGATATCAATTTCTGCCAATGCACTATTAATTTGTGATTGGTAGTGATTTTCTAGTGCTTTCATCATTAGTTTCATGTTTACGCATCCTTATTAGTATTATGACCAAAATTCCCTGCCATAAAATTTAGAATCTTCAAAATCCAATTCATTATGTCATCGTCACTACGGGTTGCTGTCATGCTTGTAATTACGGTAGCTGAAGTGACCAAACCAGTTAAAGCATGAATCCAATCAGGTAATTGACCAAACATTGTCATCATCATTTCCATAATATTATCCTTTATAAAAGTGATTATTTGAGATCTAACCATGTGTTACCTTTTCCTTTGTAGCCCACTGCACTTTCCATAAACTTTTCTAAAGCGTCATCAAGCTTATTATCTTTATGTTCCTGTAAAGCAAGATCCACATCTTTAGCCATTTGTTCAACCCAGTAAGCTACTGCCATGGAAAGAGCATCTAATCTATCATCATGGACTAACGATCCTCTGTCCCTTGTAATCCTGGTTAGTTGGTAGAACAACTGGTAACGAACATCAGGTGTATCATCAAAGTCTTTTCTTATCAGCTTTGGATCAATGATTAAACGGTGCTGATTAAGCACAGGCTCTAATGTATCTATAATCCTTCGTTCTTTTTGGATATTGCTTTTAATCTCTTCAATAGTTACTGCATAGTATTTAGCTAGAACTGGTTTGAACAAAGCTTCAAACATTCCATCACCAAAGTTTGCTTCAATGATGATGTAATTAACTTGTTCCGTTCTTGCAATCTTGGCTAGTTGAGTTAATGTACTTGTATCATAACCACCAAGAAAGCCACCAAAGTCTGTTAGAAACAGTTGACCATTTAACATCTTAACTACGGCATAGCCTGTTTCATCGCTTCCTCTGCCAGATGGATCAATAGCCATCACTGATCCAGTACATGATGCAAACTCTTCACTCAACCACATTGGGCGATACCAATGATCCCCCGTTAATCCGACATTGGGTAGCTCGTTAATAATCTTCTTCGGTTCAGAACCCCATACGGCTTTACAAGGGATCAACTCCTTGTCTATGTCCATAACAATAAAATCAGATAACTTCAGGGGATACCTGTTGGCATCTGAAATCGTTGTATCCAACATAAACTGGAGTGCGAAACCTGATCTTCCATATGAAGCTTCACGTTCAAGTAAATCTTCATTATTAAATCGATCAGGATCTACAGGATCATTTGCATCATGCTTACCGATATAGTCACTGATAATAGGTGACAATCGGCCTTGATATGATTCGATCTTGGATTCTTCAGGATAACGTGCGGGCCAACATCGAATTTCATATCCTCTTTCAGGGAGTATCTGATACAAAGACATCTCAGACTGTGGGGTTCCTAAGAAGATGACTCTTCCATTTGGGGTAAGTACTGCATCTAACTCTTTAATGGTTTCACTTAGTTTGTCTCTCATCATTTGTGTTTGAGAGTTGGAAGGAGTTTCAACGTCATCAGCCACAATGATGGAACTTCTGCTTCCTGTTAATTGACCAGTGATACCAATGGATTTAACTGATGGTGCGTGGGACGCTCTTGCAGGGCCAACATCAAACGCAATGTTTGAATCTCTCTGGTTAGGGCCAGCCGTAAGATGCGATAATATAGGCATCTCATTTATTAATCGTTTTGTAAAGTTACTGAAATCGTCAGCCCTTGATTTTGATGCTGATACAACCAGTATCTTTTCTTGTGGATTTCTTAACAGTGACCAACAAACAAAGGCTGATGTTATCCAGCTTTTACCCACTCCTCTAAACGCTTGGATACATAATCTTCGTGGGCCGTCTTGAAGGTATTGACAGATATCATATTGAACTGGGGTAGGATGTGGAAGTGTAAGATGTTTCCATACCAAGAATACAAAGTTTCTGAAATCAGAAAGATGCTGATCAACATTTTGACTCATCCTTGTTACACTCCATAAAATGTCCAGCACTTCCAGCCCCTAATGTTGAGTTGTAGTGCTTCTTCCAGTATTCAGCCCGTTCCTCTAATGATTTAGGAATAGCTCCAGGTTTATTTAATAGAAATAATCTTGATGCTAAACAAGAATAAAGAGGGTGTTCAAGTTGGTTCCATTCAACTTCATACCATTTAATTCCAAGTCTGGCTTCAATATCATCAAAACGCTTTTGCAGTCTTGGATGACTGTTAATATCTTTAGTTGATTCAAATCCAATCTTATCAACTTGCCAAATTCCACCTGAGTATCCTTCTCTAAAAGTTCCCTTGGCTACACCATAGTTACTCTCAGCTTTTGCGATCTCTTTTAGAAAACCACCATCATCAGGAAGTATTTCACGCACAATCTTTATTGCGTTATTAACGGTTTCTTCATCATTCAAAGTTGTGTAGTCCACGTTATCATCCTTATTAATTAGCGTTTTGGGTGTCAACAATATCAAAAGGAAGATCGTCAACAATTGCCATGATCTTTTCATTCTTCGCTCCATCACATTCAATATGATTATCTTTAAGGAATTGTCTAATCACATTCAGTTCTGATGCTGATAATTCACCAGAGGATAATAATTCTGCAAAATGTTTTGTTAGATTCTGGTGAAGAGTTTTTAATGCTTTTTCATTATCCATGAATGCTATTCCTTTCCTAAAAACAATTTACCTGCAATTGCTCCAATGCTGGTTATTATTCCACCAAACCATATTTTATTTGTTGTTTCCATTTTAGTCATTCTTGTGAGTAACCCATGATCACCATAAAGTATACGTTTATGATCTTCTAACATCTCACTCATGTTGGCCTGATGAATAGCACAAATATCAATATGTCGATCAATCTTGTTGGTTAAATCTTGTATTGATGTTTTAATTTCGGTTAATTGATCGTTCATTATTCTTTAGGTTCCATAAGTTTTATGATGAGTTTTACAGCTTTTAATAGTTTCTCAAGAGCATCTTTGGTCTTAGATGTATCTATTGAATCTATCGTTGTATTAAGTTCTTTTTCATCGATATTACGATCTATATTATTTGGAACATCAACTATATTTGCCATCAGCCACTCCTCGTTTGAAGACCGACAGCGTGGAGTTTGGTTAAGTTTCCTTGTGCCGATACAAGTTTAAGTTTTGGATTAGTACCAGAAGTTAATCCGCTTACATCAACTACAGCCCGTCTTGCTGTTTTGGTAGTGCCACTTCCAGTGATTCCACCAAATGCCCAAGACGCATCAAACGTAATTGCAGAACTCCAGTTAGACCCATCACGGCTTACATAATAACTTGGAGTCCCTGTAGTTTGTTCGTCCACAACAAACAAATACATCTTAGCTGGTGCTGATGCTGGTGCAGATGGTCTGCCAGTTGATCCGTCCCATTGTTTTGAGATGATAGTCATTGCACTATTATTTGAGTCGTAGTTAAACTGCACTAGATCAGTCGTTGCATTACCGCTAGTAGATGCCGACTTCATGGTCACAGCCATTCCGATTTTGTCAACGCTGGTACTCCAACCGCCACTAGCATTCCAGTCAGCATCCGATATACCTTCAACGTCAGCTTCTTTCATCCTAAGTGTGGTGTTATTTTCAATAGCTTCACTAATCGCATGGTTTACATCTGATGCACCAGCACCTGTACAATCAGCCCATGTTTCAGCATTAGTAGCATTAGTATCTGTATTTCGTTGGAATTTTGTACCAGAAGCAACGTACTTGATACATTTTTTCCATGCTGATCCTGTCCAAATAACAAATGAAATATTTTCATCTTTGAAAGCTGTATCGGATACACTGCTTGGACAATGAACTAAACAATAATAGTGAAACGTATCGTAGCTCGAATCTACGAAGGTAGTAGAGTCATCGCTTCCGTCCATGTGTAGTAAGAGGCTTGTATCTGAATCAGTTGTAAACGCAGATGTCGAAGGTGTGAAATTACCCGTATATCGTGCAATGCCCTTAGAGATACGAACCTCATCCATCCATCCATTGTGCCAGATGTTGCCAGCTTTCTGCCCAACACACAATAACTCATCGCCAGAGTCCTGCCTCATAGTGTTAGCCCATGTCGTTGAGGCCTCACTACTGCCGTTAAGATACATGGTTACAGTATCGGAATTACGAACAATTGCCAAGTGATACCAAGTTGCATTAGCAAGAGAGGTTGTAGATGTTAGTGTCGTTGCACTACTGCTACCGTCAGGTATCATTTCCCACTTGAAAACCCCTGAGTCGTGGTAGTACAATGCCCAGTTCCAAGCACTTTCTTCTCGTCTTAACTGTACGATACCCATGTCCTGCCCCAGATGATTAGCAAGATTTACCCATGCTTCTATGGTGAAGTTGCCTGAACCAAAAGTAAAATCAGCCGATTCTGGGACAGAGAGAAAATCACCAGTGCCATCAAACTTAGCCATGCCAGTACCAATCTTTGGTGATACCGATGTACCTTCGTACAATTCAACTTCGGCAATAGTGATATGATTGGAGCCACTGCTATAATTGTCTAGCACCTCAAGCGTCCAATGTGTATAAGGAGTTGTATTTGGTGTAAATGTGAACTCTTGCAGTGTCTTTGTGTCAGCATATGTGCCAGTTGCCACAACAGTTCCAGAAACGCCAGTAGATGAATTATCTCCGTAGAGTTTCCAATTTTTAATGCGAGTCGGACTGTTACTGCTTGCGTGCATTTTGATTTTGCCGATAGTTTTGGCAGAGCCTAACTCAATCCCAACCCATGCTGCCGAACCACCGTCATCGACTCCAAATTGTCCTGTATTGGCGTATTCAGACTGGTTGTCATTAAACGCATAATCCTTATCAGAGCCACCGCCGTTTATCGTTATATCTGATGATGCTATACTACCGCCCTCTGAAGATAATGTAGTTAGATCAGTCGAGCCAGTAAACGAATCTGATGTTTTAATTTTCGCATCAGCGTTAGCCGTAATCGTATGCGCCCCACTATAAGGCGTATCAGTAATAGCCACACTATTCAGATCAGACCAAGTAGATGAGTCTTTAAGAGTAGCGAAGGTTGGTACTGTGGTTACAGGTTCTGTGATTACGTTTACACTTGTGGTCGTTCCATGTTCAGATGCTGGGGCTGTAAAATTACCAGTATACTTAACGTCAGTTGTAAACCGCATATCGTCAAAATAAATCGTTGACCCTGTGTCATCATTGTTGTTTGCATCAGCAAATAAAATATGGTTAGCACTGCCATCGCCCTTCCTATGTCCAAATCTCAATTCAGTAACAGCACTAGCATTATTTCCCCAATCTGAAGCATAATCTGTTTTCTGCGCCAGTTGTGTTCCGTCTTTGTAGACAGTTACCGTGGTTCCATCACGAGTGACAGCAAAGTGAGTCCAAGTATCAGCAGACGGATACATTGATCCAGAACCATGACCTGTGTGCCATTCGGTTCTGCCCAACCCATCCACTATTATGTAAAATCCATTACTACCATATTCAAAATGAATACCTACATCACCACTCCCATTGGCATACCAAGTACCAGGTTTTGCGACACCAAATAAATAACCAGTATTACTGCTGGTGAACGTGTAGTTGTTCGTATATATCCACCATTCGATTGTCCATGTCGTTGAGTTCATAACATCGGTCATGCCTTGACTTGCTCCAGTTTTAGCCCAACAAACAGTGCTTCCACCCCCACTAATCATTTTCAGTGAATGTGAACCGTATTTTTTAACAGACGAATCGAAGCTAGTCTCGGAAGTGTCAACCGTCCAGCTTCCAGCCGAAAAGTTGTTCGAACTTGAATCATCGTAAGAGTCGTTAAAGTGCAACAACATTTCTAAATTTGAATCGGCTACCTGAGCTTCATTCAACTGTACCTTACCGCTATCAAACTCAGTCATACGAATCGTATAGTCATAGTCATCATTAGACGGGTAAGAACTAAGTGCTAACTGTGTTGCTGATGTTCTTTCGGTGATATCTACATACGATTCTGAGCCAAGCTTTATTTTCCCTTTGTCACAATTGGCGGGGAAATTTCCGCTGGAGATCGTGGCAGTCTGATTAGCTGGTGTCTGATAAATTTTAAACCAAAGGTCGTTACCAGACCCGTAAGCCGAATAGGTACTGCTACTACTTGTAATCATCTGCCCATCTGCGTGAGTGTCACCACTTTTCCACCCAACTAATGGACAATTAGAACCATCATTAGACCCATCTCGTTGCACTACCACAAAGTAGTAGTTGTTGGCGGTGGGTGTATAGTGTGAGGTAAATTCCTTTGTAATCTCAGCCAGCGATGTGGTTAGACCAGATGTAGCTGTATCTGCTGTAGTCGCTAGTGCTGAACCCGTTGGTAACCCCCCTGCCGATGTGGGTGTCGTTGAAGCATATAGTGCAAAGAAATAATTATCTGTAGGAGAGCCAGTCTTTTTAAGTTGCACACCAACTTTAGCGATAGGGTTTGTATCTGTAACCTTAAACTCTTGCCCAATACGTTCATCAGAGCCACCATCACCACGCACATCTTGGCTAGATGGGGATGAGGGTTCGTTCGTTATAGTTGCAGTTGCTGTCCCATAAGATGTCGCAACAGTAATCTGACTCGTAGATTGGTTTGTATTAGTCCACTCTTGCTCCAACCAGTTCGATGAATCGGAAAACCCAAAATCAGTAGTCTGTCCAGAAGCCCCCAAAGTATTGGAGTACAGATCATTTGTTGCGTCATATGTGTATCCAGAGCTTGTACTCTCATCAATCATATCGTTTGATTGTACTAACTCATCTGTAAATCCCTTTTCCATTGTGTAAGCAGATGTACCATGTTGTTCAATCATTCTGACGTTGGTAGTAAAGATATCAGCCGAATTAGTAACTACTGCATCTGAATCACCGCCAACTTGTGCTTCACTACCAGAACTATCCAGTTTGTAGAGTTTTCCATCGTCTTTAAAATATAACTTATGTTTATTGGAAGCTGGACTTGATGGTGTTGATTCTTCATCCATTGTTAGAGGTACTGCTTGTGTTCCAGCATCAAACGCTGTCTTGGTATCTTCCCAACCTTTAGCTAGATTATTAGATACAAATTTATTCTTAGCTGTATTGGTATTAGTCTCATCAACACTGAATCCAGGGTCTACCAATGAATCAAATTGCGTTTGTATATTAGATGATGCTCCATTGAGATATTGAAATTCAGTATTGGAAATACTTCCATCAGCGATCTTAGTTGCATCAATTCCAGTTGATGGAGCTTTAGCGTCAAGTTGTGTTTGAATATCAGAGGTGACACCATCCAATCTTTGAAACTCTTCATTAGATACAGTTCCATCCCCAATGTTGGCACTGTCTATTGTTGATGGTGCTTTACCATCTAATTGGGTTTGTATCGCAGAAGTAACACCATTCAGGTATTGAAACTCAGTATTGGAAACCGTACCATTCGCAATGTTGGCACTGTCTATATTAGTTGAAGGAGCTTTGGCATCTAATTGAGTTTGAATATCGGATGTAACACCATCCAATCTTTGGAACTCATCATTGGAAACTGTACCATCTCCAATCTGTGGAGCGTTGATTGTTCTCGTATCAACGTAGTTTTTAGTAGAAGCATCTTGTGCTGATGTTGGATCAGTAACATTCTTAATTCGTTTTGAATTAGCATCCCAAACACCATCATAATCTTGACTTAAATTCTCCGATTGATCATCTAATAATTCCTGAACAATGTAGAAATTCTGGGTATTTGCATCATCCAGATTCTCTTCCGTTAGAGTTGTGGCATCTTCAAAGTCTACAGCACGAGTGGCTCTGTTAGTTTCACGGTAAATGGTTACAATTGTTCCATCGGCTGGTTCAGTATTCATTACAATTACTGATGTTCCGCTAAATGTGAATGCTGTTGATGCAACACCATCTAATTTAACTTTAACTTCACTTTGGGCCATGTAGCTCCAAGTGATATTAAAATTAGTGGTGGAGCCATCCGCAGTATAAGTATTTTTGGAATATGCCATTATTGATTAACTCCTTGATTGAATAGCTCCATGGTTGGTGCTTGTGGTTTCATGTCTCTAGTTAAATTCTCTTTTATCATCCCAATTCGTTTTCTTGCTTCTTGTTCTAAACGTGGAGAATAAGCTCCTTTTAATGGGCCTTCTGGATTAGATTGCCATAAGTTAGCAATAGCTTGTTTTTTAGTACTAGCTAACATCTTTTTTAGCCATAACTTTTTAAAGTTGTCTGGAAGTTCCTTATATGATTTATAACTTTTATTCTCAAATCTTTCAGGATTCTTGAAAGGTTTACCTTCTAATAAGGGTGTAATGAGTTCATTATTTAGAAATGTCCAATTATATTGAAACATCATGCTCTCTTGATTACTCATTGGTATAGATGTTTTATTTGACATACCTTCAACAGGCAAAGGAGCCATATCATCAATTGATTTAACTTGCCATGGTTGTTTTGAAGCTACACCTAATCTTCCAATTTCATTAACCAACGTACTTTTGGACATTTTTACACCACTGATAGGAGATAGCATGGACTTTAACCAAGATCCACCAGCATCATGTTCTATCATTTCTCCACCATGATTTAATTTCACTGCCAGTTCTGCTTCTTTTGAGTAGTAAGGGATGTTTCTGAATACCTGTGTTTCCATCTCCTCTTTCCAATCAGCACCCATATTCGGATGTTTGTTTGGATCTATGGCTCTCATAGCTCCTCTTCTTGCACTGGAATAGAAAGCAAATGGTGGTGTTACTTCAGCCAGCTTTGTCGTTGCTTTTTTACCAGCGTGTGCCAAAGTCCTTTGATCCTGACTTGCAGGATATACCGTGTCAAAGAAATCAGCCATACCTTTCATGTAGTGTTTATCAAGCACATGGCGATATGTTCTAGCCAATAACTCACCAAAAACTTTTAACTCTCTTTCTAACATTGATTTTCCTTCAGGATCTTCATTTAATATTACATCAGCAGTCTGATAACCAGCAGTAACGATATCTGCCACAGTTCCAAACATCATTCCTACTGGATCAAGACGATCATAAGGATAATACTTGTCACCAATTCTTATGGAATATGGTCTCCATCCTGTTGCTTCTTTGTTAGCCCGTAATTGTGCATCCATAGGTGGTCCACCAGTAACTCTTCCAGTTGTGGCAAGACCAAAAGCACTTATAGAAAACATCCAAGACAATGCTAATTTACCTTCAGCTAGTTGTCTTACGGCTGGATCAGAACTGGCTAGTTCTTCTCGAACCGTGGTGAACAACTTTGCTGTTAGAGGAGTAAATTCAAGTGATCTTTTAAATAGATTTACTGGTGTTTGAAAGAATGGAACATATATCTTTAACAGTGGATTATTCTCAATAGCATTAGCCATGCCTTTTACATAGCTACCCCGTGGTAATGTTTCCTGAAAAGCATTCCTTTTTGCTTTCTTTCTCGCGGTTATCTCTATTGCTTCTGGTGGATTGTTTATTATATTGTTATATATCTGATCATAATTCTTTGGATTTTTAGAAGCTTCTCTTGATGCAAGTGCATAAATTTCACCCTGTGCTGTTATGTGTTTTAACATTTCATCTGTAGCTAACAGGGTTCTTCCTGGTAAATCCACAATCCTTCCCAATAGATCAACACCATTTGCAAGATATTTATACTTTGCAAATTTACCAAGTTGTTCACTTGATATAGCGTTTTGTCTAATCATGTCAGTTTTAAGCCAACGATCATTTGGCTTACCTGATTTAAAAGCTTTCAGTCCAAGCATTAATGCTTCTGTTACACTTTTCCCCATTCCTGAAAACTCAGCCAATAATTCTTCAGAATTAATACTTCCTTCAGGTAATGTTCTACCCATCATTTTTCTTATTTTATTAGCACCAACAACAGAACCTTTAACAGCAATGTCATGTGCTATAGCAGACCCGTTACCAACAACATTAACCATCTGAGTCACAGGGTTGGATAACAAACCATTAATGTAGATAGACATGAAAGCATCTTTGGTTCTTGCCCAAACTCCTTTATAAACCATCTTCTCAACAGCTTTCCTGTTTCCCTGTTTTGCCAACATGAGTATATCATTTGCTAATGCAGTTGATACATCAGCACCACCTGTTGCTTCAATGATGGAATCAATCTCAAGAAATCTTGCATCTTCTGATTTAGCAGTAATCTTCATGGCATTCAATGCTCGTGCTATATCCGTCTTTACACCTTTGATATTAGCTTGAATCTCAGCATGAATAGCAACTTGTCTCCTGAACTTGACCATATCCTCAAGTCCACCTCTTGATGCTTCTTTTGCCATATCAAGAAGAGTTTTGGCACTAGCATCCAAAGCATGACGGTGTTTTAATACTCTTGGTGCTAAATCCTTAACATCATCAGATAAATCATATAAAGTTTTTTGATTAACTCCCAAATCATTGGCTAATCTTTTAACTTCATCAAAGGTTTGTTTTTTAGTCCATTTATTAATAACTCCAGAATCCTTGATCACATCACCTATGGTGTTAATGTACTCCAACACATCATCACGCTCATTAACGTATTTTAAATTAACTAACCCTTCTTGCTGAAACTTGGCACTTAAAAGATCACTTATCTGTTTACTATTTGGATCTAATGTACCTTTACCAGTTAATAGTCTTTGTGTAGCTTCCTCTACAAGTTCATCCATTCCTGATATTCTGATTGCTCCTTGTTCGTTCTTTAGAACTTCAAACATTCGTGAATCTTTGAACTTCTTTGACATATCCACAATCTTATCAACCAGAACTTTAGAACCACTAAGACCTTTGCCAACACCTTTCATTGCAAGATCAGTACTTGGCCCTGTGAATATTGCAGTCAATGTTTGATTCAACATATTATCTGCATCAGTATTATCAGGACTTGTTCCAAGATAATCTTCAATCGCATTGCTAACTTCAGGATAACCACTCATCCACTCAGCTACAGCATTAGCCATGTTGGGTTTAGTATAATCAGTGAAACCTAATGTAGTACCAATGTCTGCTATTACAGCATCCATGGAAGCTTTTAGTTTTGGTGATCTTTGAAAAGCTTTTAATGCTTTAGTTCCTTTACTTGCTAAACCAAGCATTGGCATGAACGGAACCATGAAGCCAAGAATGTCACGAGTGGTTTCTTGAAACCCTTCTTCAGGCTTTCTTACTGGTGGTAATAAAGAAGCATCTTCACCAAAACCAAATTTACCAACTTGAAAATATCCACCTAACTTGTATCTTTGTATCTTCTCTGGAATATACTCATTAACTAGTTTTGCTCCATCGTTATATCCCATGAATTTCGCAAGATTGTTAATGTTGTCTTGTGCAGATTCAAGGGCTAACCATGGAATAGATGAAGCATTCTTTCTAATATCATCCCATAGGCTTTCATTTTGAGTCTCACGAAAACCATCCTCAATGTTCTTGATCCTCTCCTTCTCAATATTCATGTCAGATTCTGCCAATGTTCGATATGTTTTATACTCATCTGCAATCTTGTACTTCTCATTGGCAAGTTGTGTTTCCTCTTCAGCCATGGCCTCTTCTTCATCCATTGCTGTAAACAGGGCGGTGAGGATTGCTAACTTCTTAGGTGAGTTCTTGAATATCTCTTTGGCCTTCAGAAGAGTAGCTTTGCGTTGTTCTTTGGGTAAGAATTTTAACTTACTCCACATACTGCTTTCGTACCCTGTCCAATCACCTGGATTGGTTTTCTGAAACCTTTTATAATTTTCAGCAATAGATTCAGGTGTCATATCTGCATCCATATGGAAAAGAAAATCCTCAAACTCTTTCACTATATCTTTTTCAACTGCACCCAACGATCTAAACGAGTCTGGTAAGCCCAATTCAACACTTTCTGCCCTCACAGCCCATTTTGGATATGATTGTTCTTTGAGTTTGTTACCCATTTCCACTGCGTCTTCAATTTCTTCTCTTGAATAAGTTCCACCTGCTTTCTTGCCAGTAGCTTTATTTGTGACAGTAACTTTAGGAATAGGAATTTTAGGCATAGTTAATTCTTACCTTTATTTTTATTTATTAAATCCATAACATCTTTTATAGTTGATGGTTGATTAGGATTGGTGTTGTCTTTACCAGCAGTATTATTAGTATTGGTTGGAGTCTTAGATTTCCATAGTTCAAAATTTGCATAAGCTTTTTGATACATATCTTCTAATGCACCTTTAGCTTCATCACTGTTAAGATCAACATTTCTGTTATCATTATGCCATTTATGAAATTCTTCTTTAAAGAAATAAACAGCATCAGCTCCTGCCTTTTTCCAATCTTCTTGATTAAAACTTGATAAGAGTGACTGTGTAGGTGCTAATGCACTTTTAAGTCTTGCAAGATTCTTTTTGTACCAGTTCTCTATTTTAGGATCTAACAATTCTCTTGCTAGTTTATATAGTGGTTGACGCTCATCAACTGTAATATCAGGATCATTTAATATACTTAACTGTGCTTCAGATAGTGTTTTATAACCTTCAAATCCCATTTCTATGAAAGTCATAACTTCATTAGCCCGATCAAATCCACCCATGGTCTTTGCGAATTTAATAGCATCTTCCGCAGATTGTTGTAACTTGTCAATCTGATCTGGCCTGATTTCACCACCTTCACCAACACCAATTTTTCTGTCTGCGAAATAACCATAAAAATCAATATTCCGTTTCTTATGTGCATGGATTTGTTTTTGTGCCCATATCCAAGCTTTATCAAATGTCTCAGCTTGTTTTTCAAGAAGCTTTCTTTTAGTTTCACCATAATTATCATTACGAATAATAGAGAGTGTAGTTAGTAATGATGTTTTTAATGGTGCATTAATATTTAACTTATTGATATCATCAGCCCAATCCTTTTTAGGATCATTCACCATCATTTTAAACATCTTGTTTTTAACTTTAAGATCTGCTTCTTTTTCTTGAAAGCTTTTCTCCAGTTTCAGTCTTTTTAATTCACCATCTTTTCTAGTATTAAACCATTGTTGTATTTTCCTACCATTAAATAGTAATGTTGTTAAATCTCTATTTAATAGTTTGTCTGCTTTTTTGGTTGTATCTAATAAATCAGTTATCTCTAGTTTTGATAAATTCGATATCTTGTCCACTCCAAATTTATTAAGCTTTTCTATAATAGCGTTTTGAAATTTACCTTCCATTAAGTTTAAATCTTCCGTTTTAATACCTTTTTTAATTGTCGCTAACTCTTTGGCAGTAGCTCGTAATGAACTTAATCTGGTTTGAAACTTCGTTTGATCTTTGTATTTACTTTTATATGTTGTAATCCAGTTTTGAATATAAGCCACATCTGTGCGTGGATTACCTGTTAATCCAAGAATATCTGATTGAAGTAAAACACTATCATCATGGGCTTTTTCTTGTTCATTACTGGTATCAATATCTTTAAAGTAAGGTTCTATTTTTGCTCTGTCCCAACCCATTAAAGTTTTAAAAATTGGATCTCGTTCAATGGCAATTGCATAAACATTCATATCTTCATTATAATGTTTATTAAACAGATGTTTCATTCGTTGATAAGCACTACCAAAATATGTTATTAAATCTTTTTCTTGCATTACAT
>VTLG01012811.1_pt1 | contig 43482 bp, 55 predicted proteins | sample 4694571 | NCBI WGS metagenome assembly VTLG01 (sample SAMN12604809, study PRJNA352737) | marine metagenome | biome: ENVO:00000447; feature: ENVO:00000209|ENVO:00000569|ENVO:01000036; material: ENVO:00002151; isolation source: viral sequences binned using virsorter ...
GTTTCTTAAACTTGGATCTCTCATTATACATACGCTCCATCATAGCAGGTAGAAATCCTTGCATGTCTCTGCGAAAATGATAACCATTTGCGGCCATGCTCAAGTTCTGTCTCTTGCAATATGATGTGTTCATTTCTCTACCGAGAAGTTTATCAACTGTCACTGCTTGTGGCGGATAATCAAGAACCATAGTTTCAGGTGACACATTGTACTGCATAATCAAATGCGGATACAAACTATTCAAGTCAAATGACACAACCCAGTTGTATGCACCAGGTTCTGGTTCTTTCACATAAGCACCTTCATATGGATTGTCCTTGAAAGTATCTTTCTTTGGTGGTAGTACAATACCTTTGCCACGCAATTCATTATATATCAAAGTGTCCCACATTCTTACTTGTGTGAAGACATCTGTGAAATTCACTTTCGCATCATATGCAAGAACAACTGCGGTCTCAATCAATTTTAGTTTGTCTTCAAGTTTATCTACAAGGTCAACGTCTTTCACGTTGTAGTCCATAAACTTCTGAAAGTCTTGCTTATACAACTGATGCAAATTGTCAAACTCTGAATAGTCTAGTTTGCGTTCACCAAGTTCTACGTGTGCAATATGATCAAGTCTGTAATTCTCTTGTTGTGTATATGTGAACTTACGATAAAGATCAAGATAGTCAAGTGTGGCGGCACCAACTAACTCAAATGCTTGTTGCTCTCGTGTGCCACCAAAACCCATTTGATTAACTGTTCTCTCACTTACAAACTTCCACGGCGACAATCTCTGATATTCTGGTTTATCAAACAAACGATTCATACGATTGACGAGAAAAGGTATGTCAAAAAACTTTACGTTCCAACCAGTCACGATATCGACATCAAGTTTTTCCCAGAAAGAAAGAAACTCTTGCAACATGTGAATCTCATTAGAACATTGTACATATGTTACATTCTCATCGCTTGGTGTATATTGACCACAACCAAAAGAATAGAATTTTCCTTTGACTTTTACGGTAATTGATATGACTTCTTCTGACGCAATTTGTGGATCAGGAAAGCCATTCTCTGAACCAGTCTCTATGTCAATGTTTGCAATACTGATTTGATTGATATCATAGTAGATATCGTTAGGGAAGTTATCAGCAATAAAACAATAATGAAAGTTTGTATTACCATAAATCTTGAAGTTATCTACACCTTCGTACTTACGAATGAAATCTCTTGCTTCGTTTATAGAACCACACGGAACTTCTGATACGTTCTCACCCTCAAGGGTTTTCCATTTAGATTCTTTTGCTGAAGGGATGAATAGGGAAGGATTGTAATCTACTTTTTGCTTGAAGTGCCGGCCTTTGTCATCTATGCCACGATAGAAGATCTGACCTTTTACGTTTTGGACGTTAGTATAAAAACTCATGTATTAAATTTGGTATATCTATATTGATAGGGACTCCCAATTTTATCTAGTTTATCATAACACAAAAGTATGTGCTTGTCAATCCAAGTTCGTTTGGATTGAAAAGCACCTATTAAAAATAAAAACTGTAAGTATGTTTTCCAATATAATGCTTTTACGGTTTCCATGGCAAATACTTGCCTTTTGTTTTTTGATTTATAATTAATCCATTATGGCGATTAGACCCATCATTTCTATACGAACAATGGACCCATCCACTATTTGGATCGCCCTCTGGATCGTGAAATTCTAGTATAATCTGGTCAAAATCACAGTTCTTATAAACCCATGTCGCTAATTCTTTATTTGATAGTCCATTGATCTCAAAATCGGCGGCCTGGCCTTTTGCATGTTGTGATTTACCTGAACTTCCCACTGCTTCACATAATTTAACTGACCTGAACCCAGAGTTAATACGGACTGCTTTGCCGAAATGTTCTCTGACAGGTTGAAGAATATGGCAACAAAGATTTGTTAATGCAACAACTTCTTCTACCGTAGGTTCGTTTGGTATATTTCTACGAATAGCGGTATCTGAAAATGTCATTTCTTTTAACGAAAAATTCTTTGTCAGTTTCAAGTTTTGCTCCTAAAAAAGGCGGTCCGAAGACCGCCTCAAAAGTTATACTACTTTGTGATCTACAACTTTCACTCCATCATTGATTGGAATTTCACGAGGTTTCTTTTCCTCAGGAATTACTCTTTCCAAGTCAATAGTAAGAAGCCCGTTATACAGGTCTGCACCCTTCACAACTACATCGTCGGATAGGGTAAATCTACGAGAAAATTGCCTCTTCGCAATTCCACGATGAAGGAAGTCATTTCCTTCCTCTTTTTCAGAGGGAACGGTCTTAATTGAAAGTGTGCCGTCCGCCACTTCTACCTGTAATTCGTCTTTAGAGAATCCAGCGAGTGCCATCTCTATTTGATACGCAAACTCACCAGTTTTTTTGATGTTATATGGAGGGTATCCTGTGCTTGCAGTAGCACCAGAATCAACATCAAATAGACGAGAGAAAAAAGAGTCAAATCCAACGCTTGCTTGGAATGCTCTCTCAAAGTCTCGGATGTTTTGTGGGAATGTTATAGACATTTGACTATTCAACATAATTATCTCCTATATTAGCGAGATTAGTTTTGGAGTTACGCAATGGCTAACTCCGTGTGGCAATATGCCACAAAAAGAGGTGCCCTAAATTGGCACACCTCATAACAACTATAATTCTATTTATAAAAAATTATACCACAGATTTCGGATTTGTCAAGTTCCTGTGGAGCCAAACCCACCATCTCTGTCAGTCTTTTGTTGTGGTCTTTCTTGAATTTTTTCAATAGAATAATATTCTGTTCTTCTTAATTCTGCTTGTGCTATTCTGTCACCATGACATACTTCTAAAGCATCATGACCTATATTAATCATTATACAGTTACATTCTTCTACGTAATCTTCATCTATAATACCTACATTATTTGCAGTAATTAATCCATTCTTTAATGCGTTACCAGAACGAGGATGAACTTTGATATAATAACCAGGAGGTATATCAAAAATAATTCCTGTTGGTATAAGATATCTCCACTGAGGTATCATATCAATACAATCTTGGTCTAAAATCATCTCTTTTTTATGACCATATTGATTATATGCTATAACAGTTTCACCTCTTCTGAGATAAGCATTAATATCAAAACATGCTGATTTTTCTGTTGCTAATGACGGCACTTCGACATCATTATGTAAACGGAAAACACCTAATTTTTGTTGTATTTTAATTGAATCCACGGTACTCCAATAATCAACTGAATCACCCATGTCAGGACTTTTTGCCAATATTATATTTGGGAGTAAGTGTCCACTCTTCTTTCTCTGAAAATGAAAGTATTTTTAATTGATTGAGAGATACAACAGGATCTTTTGTTTTTTCTGGCTCAACTATTGTAAGCAATTCCCATTCTGCTAAAAGATTTGTAATTGTATTTCTTCTTGCAATATCATTTTCTGAAAAATTTGTAGGCTTACCATCTAGTGCAAACAATTCCTTGAAATGCACAATATAATATTTCTGTTGTTTGTGTAGAATATGACAAGACTGGTATAATGTCTTGTCTTTACGTGATGCGACACCAATACGTGTTAGTGTCTCTTTGATTTTAAGGAAGTCATCCGATTCCTTAATTGTGACCTCTATCATTTGGTCGACACCATAAGTCATTTCACTCCTTTCATTCCGCCCTTATCTAAAACTATTTTCATCTGCTCTATATCTTCGGTTGTCAATAAGGGTAAAACTTCTTTTGCTCGTTTAATACTATAACCATAAAATTCCATAACGATTTCTAATAGTTCAGATTTCTCTGCTTTGTGCCATTTAGAGAATCGTTTTTTCTTCCTTATGGTATTTAGTAAGTAGGAGTTTTGTAGTTTCTTGTCAAGATGATGCCGAGTATTCATCTCATTTGCATCCATAATAGTGTCAAGAAAATACGATAGACCACGATTAATAATGAAAGGATTATATTGTTTTTCAACCTGCTGATCAATATCATCGGCCATCAGGTCTTTTTTACCTTGATTTATTTCATTCAGAAAATCAAATGGCGTCATTTTTATTCCTATACATTTTTGTCGTTATTCTTTTGATTTCATAATTTTTAATTACATCAAATTGTTTTTCAATTTGTTTCTCTCTGTCTGTCAAAATTGCTTCTGCTAAAAATGTATGAGGCATAGTACCCATGTACCAAGGATTTGTAGCATAGAAAATGTATTTTGCTTTTGATAATATCTTATTATAATATAAATCAAAACTCTCATCTGTTATCTGACTTAAACTATGGGTTGCAATCACTAAATCTATATTGTCAGGCACATTATAATTATGTGCAGATTGAAAGTCAAGTTTATCTATATCAGAAATTTCATTACTTAAATACCATTTTTGTAGATCTAAAACACAAGGTAAATCAATTGAAATCCATTTCTCATGTTCTACAAGATCATGCACCAATCGATAAACATTTCCCCATGCAGATCCTATCTCTACTATATTTTTATGTGATTTATTATCTGAAAAAATGAATGTGGAATTTAATATATCTCTACTATCATCTCTATCAATAAGACGATAATCTTGTTTGTTTGAGTATCCAAATAAAGATTTTTTTACAGATATTAATTGAGAAAAAAATCTAGAATCATGATCAAAAGCATATTTAAGATTCACAAAATCTAAATCACCGCCTTCTCTTATGAACCAATAAAAATCATCATCTCTAAAGGCAGAGAAATCTTTATTTGTTTGATACGATTTCTCTGCCTCATCAATCAATTCATGAAAATTCATTTTACATCATATTTTGTAGAGTTGGTTGTTCCATTAATCTTTTTTGTTGCTCAACCATACCTTTGTGACTACATTGGCGTGAAACACCACTAATCTCGTTTACAAATTCAGATGTGGTAGTTGAGTCATTATTCAATCTCTCAAATGTTTCAAGATCATATCTTCGTTCCATAGTATCTATAATACACGTTGAGACCTCAAACAATGTCTCTGGTAGAAAGGCTTGTCTTACTGCAGGATTCCATGACAATTTAGAAAAAGTCAATGAAATCCAAAAGTCTTTTCTTTCCTCTGGCCAACTAAATTGTTTTTGAGGTAAAGAAACTGTAGCATTATCTGCAGGTTTGATTTCTTCAGTTTTTTGCGTACATCCATAACCAATACCTATCACCAAAGCCATAGCAAGTATTGATTGCTTAAACATTTTGTTCCTTAATTGAACTGACATTCTACCATTACTTCTGTAAGGCAAGCCACTAGATTCAATTCTTGGTCGGCCGCAAATGCAGATTTGTATTGATAGTCTGCCAGTATGAGTATTAATTGCGGAATTGAAGATTGTTGGACATACTCGGATGCAACATCATAGATCTTGCGAAAGATTTTCTGAGGATCATTATCAACATTATCTGCAACCCATTTACGAACATCATTAAACTTCTTCTCTTTCAATGCCCACATCAATTCTTTAAGATTGACTTCGGCAACTTGAGAGAGTATACCAGCATCAATTTTACCAGATGACGAATATTTCTGAAGTTCGTTTAGCACTCTCCTGTTATCAGGAAAATGTTTCATGATAACTTCAGCAACTACCTTTTTATCGTACTCTATCTTCTCTTCGTCTAATATATATCCTACACGTTTCATAAATGCACCAGCCATTCTTTGCTTGTCATCAGCAATAACCTTGAAGTCAATGACCTGACATCTTGAATGTAATGGTGATATAATACGATTTGCGTAATTACATGTAAGAATAAAAGTACAATGCTTCTCAAACTCTTCAATGAAGGCTCTCAAAGCAGGTTGTGTAGATTGTGGATTTAGATAATCTGCTTCATCAAGTATCACAACTTTGCTACCACCATCAAAACTCATAGTAGAAGCATAGCCACGAATTTTAGTTCGTAGAACATCAATACCTGATTCTTCAGAACCATTTATAAACAAGTAGTCGCACCCAATCTCATTGCATAGTGCTTTTGCAATAGTGGTCTTACCAGTACCTGGACCACCATTGAGAATGAGATTAGGAATACGACCTTGAGATTTGATACCCTCAAATACTTGCTTGATATGGTCTGGTAAGATACATTCCGAAATTTCTTTGGGGCGATACTTTTCGACCCAAAGAAATGATTCACGATTTTGCATTATTAACCCTCAAAGTTTGAGTTTGGCTCAATTGCTACATGATATGTTAATTTACCGTCATCAGACTCAAATTTAGAAAGACCACGAGCAGAAACAGATACAGTATAATTTCTACTCATCAATTTACTGAAATTTTCTACCTTAAAAATCATAGAAAATGTCTTATCAGTTTCACCGATATCATAACTGAACTTGTCACTCATAGTGTTTTTGCTTTCACTTGCAACAAGTTTGATACGAGAACTGTCACCAACGATTGCAATCTCTGGCACACCAAGAACAAGTGCCGCCTTGACTACGGAATCATAAACGGTGTTTGACATCTTGAATGTTACATCTACAGAAGGCAATGCTACCTCTTTGTTAGGTGGTCTCACAACTAGACTTGCATCACAATAAGAATAATTTACTTGTGTTTTGTCACTTGTGAGAGTTAGATATTTGTCCTCAAATGAGATTTCAGGACTCTCAAAAAGAGAGTGGGCACCGAGAAATTTGTTGAGGTCGTAGATACCGAAATCAGAAGGAAATTCTTCTTCAACCGTTGCATCTACAAGTATCGACTTTTGTGGCGATACTGTCTTGATTGTTTTACCTTGCTCAAAAAAGATACCATTATTAATGGCAGAAAAGTTTTTAAGAACTGCAAGGGTTTCTTCACTTAATTTCATAACAACTCCATATTGATTTAGTATTGTGCATATTATAACATATTACGTTCATTTGTCAACTATTTTTCTTTACCTTTTTTCTACGTTCCTTTCTTGATTCACTTTGTTTTTCTATATTCTCAATCTCTTGAACCGCTCTCGCATTTTCAATTTCTGTTTTTCTGTCATTTCTTAATTGTTGTGCTTGTTGCATGTTTTTCTGTGCCCAAGCATTAGATGTATCAACTCTACCAAGATCTGCCATTGTACCATCAAATACATAAGTTCCAATATGGCCGAGTTTCATCCATGGACACAACCAAATCTTAATACCAATATGTCTTGCCAATTGACAAAAAGCATAATCTTCTGAAAGATATCTATCAGACTGATTTGATGAACCCATAGGCATATATTTTTCATTATCAATAACAGTATCAAAATATGCATGAATATATCGATCACCCTTGAAATGTTCGGATCGATTATGATCTGGCTTATACTGAAATTGAGGATATGCTTCTTTCCATTGAGAAAAAACTTCTCTTCTACACATCATGAATCCCGTGCCAATTTCTAATACTTCTACTGGTTCATGAATCTGAAGTTCTTTTGTTCCCTGTACAGGATTGAATACAAAATCACCTGTAAATTTTGATAGTTCATTAGGATCTTCATCGGCAATACCGACATCAACTGCGGTACGAATACGCTCCCATGCAATACATTTTTTACCATACGGACCACCAATAATAGGCTTATCTTCTTGTTGTGAAAGCACCGCAAGAGACAAAACATCTTTTGGATTGAAGTTAATATCCGAATCAATAAACATCATATGAGTAAATTCTTCGGCTCTCAAAAACTCATCTACAAGATAATTTCTTGCTCTTGTAATAAGTGATTCGTTAAATATGAAAAAGAATCTACATTCGACTCCATAGTTTGCACACATCGTAGCAAGGTCTATGGCGGCTTTGGAATACATACCTGCACATTGTCCACCATACATAGGTGTTGCTACAAATAATTTAATTTTTTGCAAGTCACTTGCTTTCACTTCTATATGCACATTACTCCTTATACATGCGGTTCAGTATGACCATGTGATTGCTCTGGTTTCACGTTGTCAGTATGACATTTATTATGTTGAATTTTTTTCTGTGGCCATATAAGAGCATATGCCATTGTAGTTAGGGAGATCACCGCCACGATTACCATGGCGATGAACATCATCATGAATATCATTTTTTTGGTCCGTACATAGAATGTGTAACACCAATTAAAAATATAATACTTACACCAATTCCGCAGGCAAAAATGACTGCGGAATTAGGATCATTAAAAAAATCAATCAGTCCCATCTCCATCTCTCCCAGTTTCAATAACCCTGAAAGCACCTAAAATTGACGGAACCCAAAGACCTACATAGATACCATACAATTTAGCATCAGGACTGTCCATAAAGAAAAACAAATAAATTGAGAGTGCTAATGATAGCACGGTTGCGATTAGTACATATTGATGTGATTTCTTCATTTTACCTTTCATAATGAATTAAGAATGTTTTCTGGTTTTGTGACATCATATGGATCACTATCAAGTCCCATTTGATTGATACCATCTTCTCGCCATAGTTTTTCTACTTCCATGTCGTTGATCACCATAGCATATCTCCAACTACGATAACCAAAGTTTTGTGCTGGTTTCCATACCAACATATTCATGTCTCTTGTGAATTCACCACTACCATCGGGAATCATTTTGACATTTTCTATTTCGTGTTTTTCTGCCCATGCATTCATAACAAATGAATCATTAACAGAAAGACAATATACCTCATCTATACCTTTTGACTTGAAATCGTCATATAGTGCTTCCAGCCCTGGAAGTTGCATTTCACTTCATATAGGTGTGAATGCACCAGGTAAAGAAACTACTAATGACCTCTTATTAGCAAAATATTGATGAGCGGTTTCTATAAACCAATCAGATCCTTTTCTAACTTTCCAATTAGTATTAGGAACTTTCATTATTCTCCTTTTCTAAATGTTCTACCATTTGTAGATAATCACCTACAAACTCTCCTTTAATGAGAATTTGAGGTACAGACGTTGATTTGGTTTGTTTCATAACTTCACCAAAAAAACGTTTGTCTGAATTTATAACTGTATATTTCAGACCTTTTTCTTCTAGATATTCTTTTGCTTTATCGCACCATTTACATTCGGGAACTGATTGGTGCCTTATGATTACGTTCCCTGTTAGATTAACTTGCATAATATTCTCACGAGTAAATAAAAAAATAGGCGAGTCTTTTGGACTCACCTATTATATATGCATCAATTAGAAAGGTGTTCTGTCATCAGAATCAACTTGGGATTCACCTCCTTCTGAAGTCTCTTCTGAAGGTTTAACAACATCACCATCAACCTTGGTGTACAGGTCAAGAAATGCCTGTTTTGTTTCATCATCAAAACGATTGACACAAAGTTGAATCGCCTTCATTCGGTCACCGAAAATCTTGAATGCATTTACGATGTGAACAAGGCGTCTGGTAGCAACGATTTCATCAATGCCACCATCATAGAATGTCTTGCGGATGATGTCGGCCCAATCAACAAGTTTTTGTGCAAACTCATCATCAAGACACCCAAGTGACTGCATGATACCAACGAGAATTTTCTTCTCGGTAGCAGGAGTAGGATACTCTTGCTCAATAGTAATTGCAAATCTCTCAAGGAAAGCCTCATTGAGGATGTTAGTGCCGATGAAACGGCCATCATCAGAACCTTTACCTTTAGTGTTTGCGGTAGCAATCACATTGAAACCAGTCTTGGGTTTGACAAAACGATTAATCTTTTTGACATAAACACCTTTACCCTCAAGAACTGGTTGCAAACACATGATCTTGTTTGATGCAAGATCGACTTCATCAAGAAGCAGAATAGCACCACGGTCCATGGCTTGAATGACAGGACCATCTTGCCATACAGTTTGACCGTCAATCAAAACGTAGTGACCGAGAAGGTCATCTTCATCAGTTTCAACGGTGATATTGACACGGAACAATTCACGTTTGGCTTTTGCAGAAGCCTGTTCAACAAGAAAAGTCTTACCATTACCAGACAGACCAGTAATGAAACCTGTATAGAACAGATTTGATTTGATGATATTGTAAATGTCCTTGAACTGACCAAACGGAACAAATGTTGGGTCAATCTCAGGTACAAAACTGACATCTTCAGTATTAGTAATAGATGCAGGAAGTGAAGGTTCAATACGTGTGACCTTCTCATCAACTTTTGTTGCGATCATAGCAGGTTCTGCGGTTAGAGGTGCGGTGGTGCTTTCACTCATAACTACTGCACCATTGGCGGCAATAGTTGGTAGACGATAAACACCACGAGACATGCGAAGCACATCAGATTTTTGCAACCATTGCACGGATAACGAATTACCGTGTTTTTCTTGCAATTCTTTAATGCCTTTACTGTCAATAGTATCGGTAAAACCTTCAGCCATTGCCAGTTCAACGAATTGTTTTTGTTTATCACTTAGAACCATATTGCCTCATTACGAAAGGGTTGTTTTTTTCACTCACATTAAGTATTGTACCAAATTATTCAGAATTGTCAAGGGTTTTTTCTGCAATATCTCTAATTGCCATCTCTTTTGCAAATAAAATATCGCCCCATTCTTCTTCTGTATAATACTCTTCATCGGATTCTTTTTCTTCTGACATTTTGACACCTCTATGCTACTTGTTCAATGAATTTGTTAAGGACTACACGGTTGCGTAGTTTTTTACGGTTCATTTTTCTGAAAGCGGTACGAATCGCAGACTTTTTAGAACCAGCATCAACTTTGTCAAGTTCTGACCGTTCATCAATCTGCAAATCTGAACCATCTTTAATTATATAGAGGTTGTCGTAACCGTCAATCTCAGCAACAATGCATTTTTCTTTACGCCATGAATCCATCATGTTCTCAAATGATTTGTTATCATTTGAGTAGTAACTTGCTTTATGACGGTCAAGACGATTGACAAGAAAGAAACCGATGATGTTAGCACCAGTCGCTTTACGCAAAGAATTAAACAACATTTCAGTAGTTGCTCGGTGAGAAGCAGACCAACCCAGTGTTTTGGATCGTGTAACTTCTGACTTTGACGGTATATCACGTACAGTCAATTGATCATTACGACCGATATGTTGTTCTTTACCTTCTGAATCAAGATAATAACCTGCTTGACTAGAATCACCATCGGTAAGAAATACAGTATTGACAATCTGAACATTGTGGTCTCGCTTAAATCTGCGAACCAGTTCATGACTAGCAACGATGGCGGCATTCAACGGTGTGCCACCCAAGCAGTATTGCCCAGGAATTGAAGGAAGTTGACCACCATTATAATGCCAATTGTTTTTGTAATTATAATGATCACGGATGTTGATAGCATTCCAACATGCTTTGTTGAATTCAATGTTTGACATTTTACTTGAAAACAACTGCATGAGATTGAAGTGATCTTGCTCACAAAAATCACCAGGTTGATATTCCCACTTGTCTTTACTATCGGTGCAATCAATAATTGATTCATTGTCAGAACGCCATATTCTATCAGTAAAAGCATAAACATCAAAAGGAATATTTACTTTTTTGCAGAACATCACGAGTATCATCATTTGCTCAACAGTGCCGGCCATGTTAGCACTCATGGAACCAGACCAGTCAATGAACATGACAAGACCATGATTCTTACCGCTAGTAACTGTTGCCACTCGCTTGAACAGATTGTCAGAATACTTGTAAGAGTAAAGTTTTGATGTTTCAAGAACACCAGTGTTTGCCGATGCGGTACGTTTGTACTCATCTGCACGTTTCTTCATCTCAAATTCTTTAGCAAGATAATCAACAATTGATTTGTTTTGCTCACGAAATTCTTTGTATCGTTTGGGAGCAGATGACCAAGATTGAGATGGTGTCAAAGTACCCCAATAACCAGAGTCTTTCTCTTGATTGTAATAATGTTCATGTAACCTACCCAATTGCTTGTAATCAATAACAATCTTCTCAAGAATTGGTTTTGGAAGATTGGCATAGATATATTTTTTATCACTATCAATTCGGTCATTCAGATCTGATTCTTTTCTGCGAAAAAATTCATCAGTAATTGAACGAGGACCAGCAACTGCATTAGGATTAATGTTAGTATTGACACCACCTTCAGCACCTACAGTGTTTGACGGATTGACTTGACCATCAGTCTCATCTTCTTTATCACTCTCAGGGTTCTCATTAGAAGAACTACCAGTTGAAGAATTAGTTTCTTCTGAACCGTTTGACGATTCATCAGTTTCGGCAGAAGGGCTTTCTGAACCTGATGATTCTTCATCTTCACCATCACTTTCATCTTCACTTGAAGAACCTTTCATACCAGTCTCACCTTCAGTTTCTTCAGTATCATCCCACTCAAACGGAGAATCACCCATCATATCAGGACTGATTTCTTCATCATCTTCACCATAACCATCACTTGAAAACATATCAAAATCATGATCATCAGTCATACTTTCATTTTCTGCACAATAATCATAAAGACGGTCAGTAAATTCGACAATCTCAGGAAAAGTTTCAAGAGACATCAATTCATCAACCCACTTTATTTCATCTTCAGTAAATGAAATACCCATTGAAGCACCACCTTTTGTATGAAGATTGATGCGGTCAATGAGAGGCAAAGTATCAACATCTACGTGATTGATACCAAAGAAATCATTCTTCATCAATTCACGATACCCAAGAACCATAGCCTTAGAAGCACCAGGATACTTTCGCTTGATTTTTTTCTCAATACGAGCATCTTCGGTGACATTAAGAAATGACTTGTAACCTTTACCTTTTTCATTACCTGATGAATGCCAACCATCAGCAGGAGTATTGAGTGCATGACTCACTTCATGAAGAACAAGCAGGTCATAAACATCACCGTCCATCCACTTGAAAATAGGAAGATAAAGCACACGTTTTTTGGGATCAAAGGCGGCAGTTTCATAATTGCCGTGTTCAACTTTGATATTCTCAGTCGCCAGCAGTTTTGCCAGCATCGATTTTGATTCTCTTAAATCCATAAGATATCTGGGTTAAGGTTTCTCAACAACATTTATATAGTACCAAATTTTGAGGGAATGTCAAGGGTTTTTTTGTGGAGCGAGTAACGAGAGTCGAACTCGTGACCTTCTGCTTGGCAAGCAGATGTTCTACCAACTGAACTATACTCGCTTTTTTGAGCCGACTTTTTCGGCATTTTTTCCCTCCGGATTCTGGAGGGGTCATTTTTGTTTGGGTTAACCTGGTTTTTTCCAGACAAAAATTGGTTCATACTTGAACCACTTACCATCTACTTGTACTGCATTCTTGTAACTTGGCTTACCATCTTCACCAATACGATTGCCACCTGGCATCCAAGCCAATGTCATCTTTACTACTTCAACAAACTCCATGCCATGCTCTCTCAATATTTTATTACTGTCTTCTTCAAGAGGTAGCATGTCAGGACCAAACTTCGCATCAGCAATATTCCAAAGCAAATATCTGTTTGGTTTTAGATACTCAATACACGTTTCAAGAGTTGGTCTCAGAAAACCGTCTACCCAAGACTGGTATTCTGGGAACTTTTTGTATGACTGTTCTTCGTCTTCTGAATAGGCTTCTTTTGCAAAATATGGAGGACTTGTGAAAACGAGATCAAGTTTTCCTCTGTACGTCTGAAACTGCTGATTGGTTTTGATTTCTTCTGAACCGAGTTGATAAACTTCATAGGTATGGTTGTGCGGGAAAAGAGATCCATATTTATTCTCGTTAAAAAAGTTTGCAAGGTATTCATATTTTGTAATACCCAGTTCTTCAATCGTATGATCCGTGTTTGGGTCGGTCCCAATATAGTGGACATTACGGTCGTCACGGACAGACATAGCCCCAAGAATACGACCGCCCCAACCGCTAGAAGGGTCATAAATGTTGATAACGTCCTGCTCTTTAATGTGTTCAGTATATCTCTCATATAAATATTTAGCGGTGAGTGGTGGAAAATTTACTGCATACTGACACCATGAAATACGAAATGCCTTAAAACCTACAGGAAATATTCTCTGACCAAACTTGAACAAACGAATACGAAACAAATCATTTTCATCAAGTTTTGCATTCACTAAGCATTTTTCAGGAATATTTAATTCGTTGATTTCGTCTTTTGTAAGTGTACACCATTTCACGTTCACAAGGTCTTGATTATGACCAGTATATTCTGTATCTTCTGAATGAGGTGCAATCCAGTAGTCGTGTGTTTCTTTGTGTCTAAAATCACGCTCAAATATTTCTACCCATTGCTTACCAGATTCGGCAGGTATCAGAAAATCTTTAATCTTGCCACGAACAGGAACTGTTTGTGAATATTCATAAAAACTGTCACGCTTGAAGTGACGATGTGAATACTTGTAAACTTTCTCTGATAATTTATCATCTACAAAATGGTCGTAGATTGAAAGACCATCATCATTCTTAGAATAATTAATTCTAGTCTTCATCATCGTCGGAAAGAACTGATTACAAGCATTGCCGATAACAGATGTATTGCGAACTATATTATCACCTTTGTCCATTTCATGAACAGGAAACGATGACATCTTATTGAATTGATCTATGATATCTTTTTCATTCCAACCAACTCTCGGTGGCAACCCAAGTTCATCCCAAGCATATGCAATTGTCTTTCTCATGTCAGTCAACCATTGACGAAATTCATCATCTGACATCCAAAGAATTTGCTCAAATGTCTTGTTGACTTCATGATCTAGAACATAATCATTACGTTCATAGAAATGTTTCATGCACCCACGTTCCAAAATAATGTTGTACCTTTTTTATCTGAAAATTCTTGAATGAACTTCCATGCTTTTGCATCGTATGTAGGTGCGGAAGGAAATGGTGGCATCTCTTCTTCTTTCACAGGTTGATCAAACTTGTATTCACTACGATGATAGATTGCTCTACCTATTTCTCTTTCATTCATGGTATGCCCCACACTTACAACATGTATTGTAGCATGAGGCCACGCAAATTGCAAGCCCCTATTTAATGTTCCGCTTGAACCTACAGTCCATACTTCATCTGGTGTAATAGGAAGACTCCTTGCAACTTTGATAATAGAACCAAGAACTGAAGGATGCTCTAGTCCCAAAGGCAACACCATTCTATCGGATGACTCGGCGGCATAATCTTTTGCACGTTTTTGTGTAACTGTCAACATACCATTTTCTACCCAATGATAATCAACACCTAATTCTATGCCACGTTTTTGATATTCGGTAAGATTTTTCTCATCACGTTTTGCCATGAACAAAACTGCTTTTTTATTATGGCGTTTACATGCAATTGGTAAACTTATTTGTGCATATCCTGTAGCAGGGCATGAACCAAAGACCCATTCATTTATGTCTTTGTTTGATCCGATAAGATAATCTATAAAACGAACTTTAGACCCTGCATTGAGCATATCATCTCGTACTACAAGAATACCGTCATGTTCTACAAGTTCTGGATCAGGATACGGATCTGCCCAATCTTTTACAAGTTCAAGATAATCTTCATCAGTTTCTTCCCATAATGTACTCATGGTTTTCTCACTTTCAATCTGACTTTACCAAAGTGTCTTTCGTCATTGAGAACAAAATCTCTTGTAATTTTATTTTTATAAGTGATTTTTAATCTACAAGGTTTTTGTATTGTGTGTAATTCCCAATCATTTTTTAATTGTTTATCATCTGCAAATATTCTGATCTCTTTTATATCTTCATCGTAATCAGAAAAAACAGAATTTACGGCAAATACAAGTTGATATTTATTTTTTACCTTAAATGGCAAGATGCATATCTCAAATCTTTTATCACCGTCCCAAATAGTTTCATATGGAACCCAAAAAGGGACTTTCGACATATCTCCTTTGCCAAAATTTAATTTACCTAATGTTGCATTTTCAGAAAATTTATTTTCAATGAGAATCCATTTCAGACCTTTTGATTTACATACAAGATTTACAAATCTTTCTAAAACTGGATCATGAATTGTTTGATAGTGTCTAAAATCTCTGTACTTATAAATTTCTTGAGCAAATTTAATACCAAAAGTAAAAAATTCTGTACTACCTACGGTTGAATTAATATTCTGAATTAAATATGGATAGAAAATAGCATCAGTCATATCCTTTTTTATCTCTTCAATATGCAAAGGTAATTGATCGATACAATAATCTACTACATCAAAATTCATAAATGAAAAGGTTTTATAGCCTGTATTTGTTCCTATTGCTACGGCATCACACAAAGAAATTAAATGTGCGTAACCATGATAAGGTTGAGGAAAAAATACATCTTCTTTATCAAGTGCAGGATGCTCTTGTATTGAACATCCAAATCTTTCGGTGTATTCTGAACATATATCCCAGTTCAGAATTGGATTATACTTATTGTAAACAATAAAATCGGTAAGTTCTATTAATTTTTGAGGAATATTTGAGTGGTGAGTAGAATAACAAATTGATATATTTTCTACTTTTCGTAATTTCTCAATAAAGTCAATGGCCATCTTGGTTTTTTCATCAGTATCAAGATAGCCAGCGACAATAACAAAATGATTTTTCATCAATCAGTCCAACCCTCACCTCTCATCAAATGGTGAAATCTATGTTTCATAACAGTCAAAAATAATTTAAGCAACGTATCCTCTGTGTACGTTCCATTATTCACTATCAAAGTATACATGTTCTCTCACTGTTTCAGATTTAGATTTAGATCTAAATGTATCATTTAACATACACCACCAATCATACCAGTGTGGTTTCTCTGTTTTCCATGTCGCAAATCTACGTTTTTCGGTCGCATAGAAATTGCGATACGATGGTACAGACGATTTTACAGTCAATTTGTATTCGTCTGGCATTGCGAGAGGTGGGTCTGACCATCCGTTGTCTTGAAGATTGTCAGGTTTTCTTTTAATATATTCACGTAAATCAAGGTCTGTCTTATGAAACTTTCCATACCGCAACGTGAATTCAGCACACAAAGCATTAAATAACTCATACAACCAATCATAATGTTGAGTGCTAGTCCGCACCCAAATATTAGAAGGATGCTTATAATGGGCGGCAAGATATAATTTATGCTCTCGGTCATCTGAGAATCTCCATCTAGTCAGTTTGTGACCTCGCTTGTTTTTTGTCTCATATGGTTCGCCATCAAGTAAACGGTGAGCGGTACTCATAAGTTGAGCATACTCAACGATCATTTTGGGCACATGTTTATCACAGTGATAACGTGCCGCAAGTACAGGATCTCTGTCAATAAAAAATATATTCATAATAATGTTCTAGCGTTAGGATTTGATACTATATCAATTACTAAATGCACTCTGTCTTCGTCTCCATTGTTGACTGCACGGTGCGGTTTTCTAGTGTCTAGCAACCATGCTTCATTTATACCCATATTAACACATTGTTTGTGTCCTGTCAAGTCCCATGACTCAAACAGAACTTTTTCATTTGTGATGATAGGAAAATGTATTCTCATTAACTTACCATCACCAACACCTGAATCGGTGTCTACTAAATCAGTATGACGATCTAATTCACCATCACCTGATTTCAGTTTCATAAATCTTATTCGATGTACTTCATCCGCTTTGAGCATTTTTACAAGTTCTCTCACTTCAGCAAAGTCATCATATAAGTATGTATCTTGCATCTTAAATTCTACATCTTTATTTTCTTCTTGCCACTTGCTATTCATCTCTGATGGTTTTGTCATAAACTCTGGTTCTGGTCTGTAACCTCTCAACGAAACTGCCGACCAAGATTTGCGTTTATTGTAGTTTGAGTAATGGTTAGAAAATGCAGGAAGTTTAGAAAGTTTCTCTTGTATTGAAGATATAAGATGTGAGATATCAGTAGGTAATTTTAATTTTACAAGATTATGGTATTCTGTGTCAGGCACTTTTGGATGCTCTCTGCTATCACCAAAAATATCTTTTGAGTATGGTAAAAACCAATATACAATTAATTCACCGAATGTGGTAACTTTTGTGCCTACTTTTTGCAACCCTAATTGCGTATCAAAGATATCATTTGTTGCAGTATCTTCAGCCCAAGAACATACCCAAACATCGGTTCTGTGATTGCGTATCACATAATCGTAAAACTCTTGTTGACTTTCATGTGAATAATCTGTAAAAGCAAATCTGTCAATTTTAACATCACCAGGTTCACGATACCCTATCGGTATGTCTTGATACATGTAAATAGGTGAGCGAGTTTTACATTCTTGAATAGTGAATGTAGAACCTTTAAGATTGACTACCGTGCCATTGCTTAAATGTTCAGCAATGTCATTCTTTTTCATCTCTGAAAAAGGCGAACAACTGAACTTGTTATAGTTCTCAAATCTTTTAGTATGTGCTAAAAGAGTATTAAGATCTATACCTTTCTGCCACGGCTTCATCTGGGAGTCGTTTTGACTGATCGACTTTTCGTTTAAGGACTTCATCAACGTGTTTCTTCAATTCTTTTAATTGTAAAATGTTCATAGATTCTAAGTAAACCTTTGTCCATGTCATCATGCCATTTCTTTCGCTTGTCTTCTTGCTTTTCTGATATATATTTTTCTTCGTTTTTTAGCCTGTGACATGTGCATTGGTTTTGCTCTATCAAAGAAAGTATAACCATTTAGATGATCATACTCATGAAGTATAATTCTAGCAGAAAGATCAATAAAACTTCCTGAAAATTCATTACCTTCTTTGTCTTTCCAGTTGATCGTTACACCCTGTGGTCTTGCAACTTTTGGATAAAGACCAAACCATGTGAGACATCCTTCTTTTGCAAGATATTTTTCATCTGTTGCTGACACAACTTTTGGATTAAACATCACCATTGGTTGCTCTTCATGCACCATTGCAAATGCTCTTGCATTGATGCCGATTTGATTTGCTGACAACCCAAGACCACGATAAAAATCCATGCAGTTGATTAATGTATCTTCAAGTTTTTCTGCATCATCTTTATCAAAATTAAACTCATCAAGTTTAGTTGTGATTAGTTCGTGGTCTTCTGCTACTAGAGGAAGAATCTCTACTTTATTTTCAGTCATACTATCCTGCTAAAGTTTTTATGTTTCTCAAATTTAATCATGTTCTTGAACTTATCATAAAGAACTTCACCTTTATGACTTATTACAAAAACATTCGATTCATTACCAAGCGAATGAAGTATTTTGAGAAAGTCACTTGTGCCATCTTCATCAAGCGAACTGTCAAACACTTCATCAAGAATGAGTAGATTTGTACTCATACTATTTTTCAACTTGGCGATTGCTCTCCATGTGAAAAGCAAGGCCAAGTCGATTCTCATTTTTTCACCTTCACTAAATGATGCGTAGGTGAATTCATCACGAAATCTAGATTTAATTGTCTCGTTAAAATTTTCATCAAGATTAAACGATACATAAAAATCCATTGACGCCAAATACTTGTTTATCAATTTATTCATGATAGGCAAGTATTTCTTTATGATAGTTGTTTTGATGCCACCGTCTTTGAGTAGCACACTCGCAACTTCATATATTGAAGACATATTACTATGTTGCTCTTTCAATGTCAAGAGATTTTTTTGATCAGACTTTAATTTTTTGAGTTTCTTTGATGCATCTGTAACATCTGCACCTTTCTCATTTAGTGTCTGTATCTCTTCATTGACCTTTTGTATGTACTGATTGATTGCAGAAATAGATGCATTATGTTTTGTAATCTCACTCTGAAAATCTGTAATAGATTTTTGTGTCTCGGTCATCTCTTGAATTGACTTAATTGACAATTGCAATTCTTCAGCAATTTTGATTACCGCATCATCAAGTTCTGTTTTCTTTTTCTGCTTTTCTGATATCTCACATTCTCTGTGGTCTTCGTCAATCGTCTGTTTGCAAACTGGACAATCTGTATTTTGACGATAAAACTCTATTTCTTTTTCTACTTTTTTCAGATTTTTATTTATCTCGTCTTCGTACTTTTCTAACTTTCTCTGTTTGTTTTGTTGCTGGTCGAAATTTTCGACCAGTTTATTTAATGATACAATTCGTGTTTCAATATCTGAAATCTGTAAATTATATGATGCAATATCTCCGTTTGACTTGTTTATTTTTTCTTGGTTGGCAGAAATCAACTGTTCATTATTCTGCTTCATCTTTGAGATATAATCTTCTTGCAACTCTATTGCATTTTCAGTCTTTGACATCTCAAGTTCATTAAGATTTACTTCTTGTTTTAGATCAGATATCTTATTTTTAAGAAGTAAATTCATCGTAGAAAATACCTCAATATCAAGTAAGTCTTCGATAATTACTCGGCGATCATTTGATTTCAATTGCATAAAAGGAACAAATGATGAACTGCCGAGTATTACAATCTGTGTAAATGACTTATAATTGAGTTTGAGAATATTCTTTTCAAGATGTTCTTGATAGTCTCTGGCTTTTGAGTCCTGATTTATCATCACACCATCAACTTCAATCTCAAAAATATTTGGCTTGATACCTCTGCGAACAAGAAAATGTTTTTTACCGATAGAAAATTCTACTTCAGTAATAGCATTCTGTTCGTTAATTGAATTTATGAGTTGTGGTTTTTTTATGTTACGAAATGCTTTACCGAAAAGACTAAATGTGAGTGCATCAAGTATTGTAGATTTACCAGATCCGTTTTCACCAACAATCAAAGTTGCTGGATTTCTTTTTAGATCAACTTCAGTCATGACTTGACCAGTCGATAAAAAATTCTTCCAACGAACCTTATTAAAGTTTATCATAATTTGATTTCAATATTGAAATAATTTCTTGAGATTTAGAAAATACGTGTGCGTGTGCTAGATCTCGATTGTGCATGAACCTTACTTGCTTACATAATTCATATTCTTCTTCAAGAACTTTTAATTCATCAAGTTTGTCTTTCAGTAAGGAGTTGAGGTTTGTCTCCATTCTCAAATTGGTACTCCGTATCTTTCAATTTATCTTTTATCACATCAATAATATGAGTATTGAGTGTTACGTTTCTCTCATGTGCTTGCATGGCAAGTTTTAATAAAACATCATCAGATAAATCTAATTCAATAGATTTCATTTCTTCAGGCTGTGATTTCATAATCCAATGCTTCATTGTAGAGTGTTCTTATAAGATTGTCAAGTTCTTTTTTATTCTTCTGAATGTTCAATGTGTCTATGTAGTTACTCAATATGGTCAAAGTATCTTCAGCCTCATCGACTACAGATTCATCATCCTCAAATTCAAGATCGACATTCTCAACCACAGAGACATCTGCGACATCCGCTTTGTATAACTCATCGAGCATTGTATCAAACCAATACGGATTGTTCTTTTCAGTAACAATAACTTTAACGATTGTTCCTGTGTATACACTATAATCTCTTTCTTTAATAGTCTCAAACGTTTCTTTGCTATCATCGTAGTAAACCTTATAAAACATATGATACGGATTTTGTATGAATTCTAGTTCTCTTGTATCCGTATCGAACACATGAAAACCTCTTGCATCACCAAAATCAGACCAAGTTATTTCATAAGGATTACCAAGATATGTGATACCACCTTGTGTAGATTTGTGATGAAAATGTCCACTATAAACTAAATCAAATTTAGAGAACATGTCTGCACCAAAACCTGCATCACATATTTGACCACGATGCATCTCAAAACCATTGATTTCAAGATGACCCATCATAATTTGTGCAGAAGAATTATTGATTGCATCCATGCATTCTGTATAATTATCTGAATTAATCCACGGCATCATGAGAATTTTAGTACCGTCAAAATCTTGCTCTCTTGGGCTTGCATAAATCCACGGCTCAAGAATATGATCTGCGGTACTAAAAAGTTCTGTAAGTGAATTGACCTGATTTGTATTTTTGTAGTAGATATCGTGATTGCCGACAATCATATGTGTGTCAACATTCATCTCCCACAATCGTTCTACAAAATTTTCTCTCAAATCATTTGCGGTCTTAAAGTTAATGTATTTTCTTCTATCAACGACATCACCTAAATGTATACATGTCTTAATATTATGGTCATCGATATAAGGAAAAAATACATTGTCATAAAACTTCGAGAAATAATCTGCAAAGATTACACTATCGTTTCTCGCACCCCAATGTGTATCTGTAATTAGTGCTATTTTCATATAGAGTATATGCCTGCGTATTCTGCAACTTCTTTTTTAGGTTTTCTTTTTGCACGTTTCTTTTCCTCAAACTCTGCAATAAAATCACCTATCATTATTCTCATGTCGTTGGATGCTACTTCGGTCATAAACTCACCAGAAGTATCATAACCTCCTTTTTCTATATTATCTTCAAGATAGTGCATTCGCTCCATCTCTTTATACTTCACATATAAATGCTTCTTTTCTTTCTGTATTCTACGAATAAAAGCATAGTAAATTATCTGTGTAAAATATGCAAAGGGATTTTGTGATTTGTCTGGATTAAAATTATGCACATATTGTAAACAATTTTCTATGCCGTCGGATATCATATCATCCTTAAAGACATAATTAATAAAATTTGGTCTGTAAGATAATCGTTGTGCAATTAGAAGAAAACACTCACCAATATAATCAGGTAGTGGTGGTTTTTCTTCACCATTTTTTTCTGCAAGTTCAATCTCAGTCCTGTAGTTAATCAGGGCTTCTAAAAAATCTGCGTTGTTTACGTAGTGCTTTGTTTTAGCCATTTGTGACTCCTTTCATTGTCATATAGTATAACATAATATGATAAAAAGTCAAGGGGTTGACAAAGACTTGACAATGTGTTATTATAGGTATGTCCTGTTTTGAGATACTAATTTATAAGTACATTAGGTAATTCAGAATCCTCAAATTCTATTACATCTTCTAGTTTTGTATGATGTTGTAAACCTTTCTTATACATTTCTTTATATTCATCACTTAGATTAGCCATTGTAACAACTGACTTTGCTTGTAATGGCACTTCTTCATCATCAGAAAACGGTATCCACGGCATAAACCCAAAGTGTACGTGATTTTCGTCTTCTTTCATGGTGAGTTTTAATGGTTTTTTTAACTTGAAAAATCCTGTTTTCTCTTTTGGAAAATGTAATTCTGTGAAGATGTGATCCCCATTTGTAAGATGAATATATTTATACGTAGACATATCATTCTCCGATTGGAATTGTAAGGATTTTATACTCAAATTGTTCTTCATTGTATATTTTAATACGTTCAATGAAATGGTTAAGAGTGTAGTTTTTATGAGACTTGTAAGATAAATCATCGGCAACATCGTATAATACCGCAACATCTTTCTGTTCATTCTTTCTTAATCCTCTTCCTATGCTTTGCAGATTTCTTATACGAGATTTAGATGGGGAAGCAAAAATGACATTATGAAGATTAGTGATATTGATGCCAGTAGAAAAAGTGCCGTAACTCGCAACGATGATGGCATTTGACTCGGACTCAACGATTCCTCGAATTTGCTCTCGGTCGTTTGTGTCGGTTCCTCCATAGACGAAAAAGACTGGTCGTTCATTTGTTTTATCCTTTATCAAATCATATAAAATTCTACCGTGTCTCTCAACCAGTTGAAATAATATCAACGTATTAGTATTTAGACTCAATGCTAGATTGCGTATAAAGTTGTTTCGTTTATCATTTGATACGAGAAAATCTATTTCTTCTTGATAATTCGCACCTTTGAGTGCTTTACATATCTCATCTGAATATTGCAAGACCAATGCTTTGATCTCAAACTGTGATAGTGTCTTGTTGTCAATCAGTTTCTTTGTTGTTGTGACTTTATAAACAGGTCCAAATAATCCTTCCAACGCAAGGCGGTGTGTTTGTGTACCGTCAAGTGTTCCAGTTGTACCAAAACGATATCTGGTATTGACTGTCTTCTCCATAATTGCAGTCAGAGATTTTGCCTTAAACTGATGTGCTTCGTCACCTATAATTACATCAAAGTCTGAAAAATAATTGAGTGGCATTTTGTAAAGTGATTGCCAAGTTGATATGAATATAGGTTTGTCTGATACTTTGTCATGACCTGAATAAATCATGTGTGTATTCTCTGCAACTTGCCAACGATCTTTCTTTGCATAGTCTGCAAAATCAGAATTCATCTGTGCCACTAGAGATGTAGTAGGTACTATAACAATTGCCTTGAAATTTGTCAATCTCATTTGATAGTGTCGTAGCAACAAATATATGATAAGTGATTTACCAGATGCGGTCGGTGAGAGTAGCAACGCACGTTCATTATTGATTGAGTATAGAAATGCATCTCTCTGATAGTCTCGTGGTTCTATTTCAAGATTAAGAGAACGTACAAGTCTTTCATAGTCATTCTCATTGTAACCGTTTACATTTTTTGGATTTGTCTTGTAGTCTATTTTATATTCACGTTCTGAAGCAAACTTCTCAACATAATCTATAAGACCACTGTATAGATATTTGTTTTGCAGATTGTAAAGACGTATCTTACCATCCCATATCTTGTTTCGATACGATGGCATGAAACGATATCCTGGAACAAAGAATGTGAAAAAATCACTTAGTTCTCTTGCGAGTCCAGGTTCGGCCTGCACCGTCATGAACACCTCATTCTTTTTGTCTATAAGCAGTGTATCATGTTCGTATAGCATTATGCATTTTCTATCAACTTAATCCATTGTTTTTTTATTCTATCTGGATCAAATTTGCTCATGTCTACTGTTGTTTTTTGTTCGTTTATGTCTATTAACCAATTTGATATATCCTGTAATTTATGATGCTTGTCGATCAGCATATTATGCTTATCTTCTAAAATTTCCTCTCCTGCATCACCTTTATATGTAAGAACAGGAACACCTAATTGATTTGCTTCTAAGTAAACAAGTCCAAATGTTTCTTGAGGTAATCCAGGTCGAAAAAGACAGGCGGCTTTGCTTAACTTAGTTAAAGCATCTACGTACTTCATTTCACCATAAAATCTTATAGGATATCCATTCTTATTCACATCTATTAGCATCTTTTCTACTACTTCTACATCTTTTCTGTCTCTTTGTGGTGGTATCGCAATATGAAAAGGTCTTCTAGTCAGACCTCGCTCAAATAAAGAGATATACATCAATACTGCTTCTTTCATACCTTTGCCAAAAGCACTCATCCAGAATAAATAGTCTTCTCTTTTTTCTTGTGGTTGTACGACTAGACCTTTGGGAATCATATAGTACACCACTTTATCGTCAGGTAATTTTTTTACCATGTGACTAAAAGGATTTTGTTCGTAGACATATCGTGCTACTGCCTTAGAGTTAAAAATTCTAGGATAATCATTATTAGAAAGATGAAACCAATTATGAAACCAACAGTATGTCTTCTCTGCACAATTCATTTCAATAGGTGACATTGGCGGCACATGAACATTATTCATAGTATAATTTCTGTGATAATTACCAGAGTATCCAAAATGATTTGCCATCAATCTTACTTTAGAATAGTCGTAATAATGTCTATAAGCATTTAGATGTTTTACTCCATTAATAACTTTATCAGTACCATCCGTAATAGAATGTACTATTGCAACATCTAAACCTTCATGTGCTAACGACTCGGCAACAGAAAGAATTTGTCTTTCAGTACCACCCATTGAAGCACCATCTGCAGGGTCTAACGAAACACCTGTCATAATTAATAAGTCATACATCTAATTCCCCATAGTAAAGCGTTTCCATTCAATTGCATTCTTAATCTGAAAACCTCGTGTATTTAATGATTTGATAATAGATTCAAGGTATTCTATTTTTTCTTTTTGATATGAAATTTTTTCTGATAATTCAAGTATATCTTTATCAGATTCTATAAACATTTCTAAATCACTTCGATTCTTTTTTATGTCAAGGTCAAAGACATGCCATTCTAAATTTTCCAATGTTTCTTGATCAAGTTTTCCTGTATAATATAACCACTTTAATCTACGTAATTCTTTCTGCTTAGAATACATTCGTACAAGTTTAAGTTTTTCATCTGAGAATATTCTAAAATATTTGTGATGTAATTCAGGAATTTTGAGAGATTCATTATCTAACTCGGTATCATCTATTTGGCTATCACTGGACCATGATTCTTGTATTTCTTCTAGTTTCATTATATCTTATTCAGCATAATACATTATTATATATTCATTCCATTCATGATGAGGATTTCTAATTCTGTCTATTACTGACAAATAATTTTTGTCTCCTTGAAAATTATCATAAATGTATTCACACTCAATATTATAATCATTCCACGACCCAACATCCTCGATAAAAATTACACCATTTTTTCGCATCTTATCATGAAAATAATTAAGCGTGAATAATTGACTATCTCTGGAATGAGGACCATCATCTATGATTACATCAAATTTTATTTGTCCAAAATGTTTTTGTAAAACTTCTGCATTATATGCATCGTCACATATAAAGGTTGCATTATCTGGTAGTGTTAAATCAACACCGTCATGTTTATTGATGTCAAACATATTGATAGTATCAATTCCATACACGTTTGCATTATCAAAATAGTTTGCCCAACCTGATAATGATCCTCCTCTCCATACTCCAATTTCTAAAACATTTGCAACTGTATGTCTTCTTGAATTTAATATTGGACCGTAAAAATTTGCGTAGGAATGAAGCATCATCTCACCTGTTATAGGATGAGCATGTGCGATATTTGTTTTATAGGTTTTATCAGTATGTCCACACTCATACATAATATCGTCAAGACTTTTCATAATTAATGTTGTTCGATAATCCTTTCTACATTATAAATTGTATATGCGAATGTTGCATCCGCAGTCACATAATCAACTTCTGCCACAGATGAATCTAATTGTAAACCACTTAATGTTACTGGCCAAAGATCTTGAAAAGTAACTTTGATTTGAGCATTTTTATGACTTGTTAAAATCATAAGAATACCATCTGAGTATTTATCACCTTTTAATTTGATACCTTTTGATAATTCTCCATATTCTTCTTGACTATTAGGATATCCTAATCCATAAATCCATTCTTTCATCTCTAACCAATTCTGCAATTCTTCATCGACAATAAATCTAATCGTCAATTCCTCGAATAATATTTTATCACCTGGTGTTGGAATATCTCTAAAGGGATTTACTTGAGTTGCTTCACCTAACGTCAGTCCTGGCAATGTTGCTGATTGACAGAAAAAGTTTACGTTTGGAAGTTTATCTACCTCAAACTTAAAACCTACTGGGTTGAAGTAATTAAAGTTGTCAGGTTGATTTGAGAATGTTGACATAATTCTTTGTAAGTAATGCTTTGTATGTTATCAAGTTCAGGTCCATAATCTATAACTCTTCTTATATTTATATTCGGATATATCGATGGTAGTTGATTAAAGATAACTACCCACCCCTGTTCTTCGTAATGTTCTCTTTCTGGATCGTGATATCCATGTGTGCCATCGTATAAATTATTTCTCTTACCAAAGATATCAAAACCTATCATGTATATTTTTTCATCAGGATATAGTTCATACGCTAATCTACACGCATTGAATCCAGTGTTGTACATTAGAATATCATCAGTTTCTATCCAAGATGTTTCTTTTAGTTTATGATTACGAGGTAACCATGTAAGAAATGGCTCACTCTCATTCATTCCATGAACAATAAATTCTGTCGAATCACCTTTTTCATTCTCTGTAATATTAGAGAGGCCCATTTTAATATTGAAATATAAATCTTCTGATAAAAATTGTATTTCACCTTTCAATAAAAAAACTTCATGATGTTTTGTATAATCACTTGATAAAATTTCATGTAATATGATTGAGTCGTTTGCAAACAAATGATCAGGAGTAAAATCTCTATAAAGAGCATTACATCCAATAATTTTACCATGTTGTTTGAGAATATCTAGATTAACATTTTTTCGTGAGGCGCCATTACCAATTACAAATATCATTTTTCAACCAACTTTTTCAGTGATTTTTTCTTCCGGATTTTGGAAAGGGTATTTTTGTTTGGGATCACCGAGTTTTTCATACAAAAAAAGGGGACCCTCGTGAGATGGATCCCCTTTCAACTATAACTTAATGTACAAGAAAAATTACATCAAGTTATTTACACGTACAAGTCTGTAGTAGACATTGCTTTGTACAGATGTCATATCGTCACCACCGATATCATAAGCAGAAGTCGAACCTCTGGCTGTTGAACCTTGGGCGAATGGATTTCTGACCATACCATAACGAGTCTTAAATCCGATTTTTGGTTGAAATGTATTAGTATCAACCGCACGTACCATCTGCAATGGAACATATGGACAGTAGAAGATACCAGCATCGTATGCTGAAGAACCTTTATAACCTACTACGAACCAGTTTGTGGAACTGGCTACTGCATATGGATCAATGTAGACTCTGTAACGACCATTAAGAACACCAACAAAAGTATTGCCAGTGTCATCTGGGCTAATGTTATTGCTATCAAGAGCAGGTGTGTAATCAAGAACACCGGCCATTTGCAATGCAGAAGCAACATCAGAAGAAGTAATGATAATATTACCTTTACCTCTACGTGTGTCTTTTGCGATAGCGTTTGCTTCACGCTCGATCTGGAACATGAGACCCTTGAATTTTTCAACAGACCAACGACCATTAGAGTCGGTGTCAAGATCAAAGATACCAGCGGCGGTTGTGTTATGTTGTGCGCCAATTTTGGCTTCACCGTAAATCTTACGTACAACTTCTCTATTGATTTCAGCAAGAATTTCTGCTGAGAGAATGTTGGAAAGTTCTGTTTCAGCATCAAGACCGTGAACGGCTTTAAGATCCTGAGCAACTTCCATTGTGTAGTCTGCCTTCAATGCTCTTGATCTAGCAGTTACACTCAACTTCTCAATACTGAATGACATGTTTTGTGGTGTCAAATGTTCTGCGGCGGCAGTTGACAATGGACCACCAGTGTCGAGATAAGATGTGTTACCGGCGGCGCCACCTGTAGCAGAACCGTTAGCAACAATCATAAGACCTGGGTTCAATGAAGTCGTATCCGATACTGCATTGTTACCTGAATATCCTGGTGTTACTTCATCGTAGAATGTTTCACTACCTGAACCAGAACCTCTCTTAGATCTCATTGCGAAAATAAGACCAGTAGGACCTGTCATTGGTTGCACACCACAAATGTCATATGCAATCAAGTTAGGCATTGCTCTTCTTACGAGCGAAATAAGAATTGGGTCAAATTTTGCAACGTGACCACCACCGGCTGCCGTGTGAGCAGAAGGTGCATCTGGCATAACACCAGCACCAAAACCTGCTTCTGTCAAGAAATTTTGAGAAGCAAGAACTTCTGCGTCCATGCCTTGTGCTTTTTCTTGGTTTTCTAACAAGAGAGTCGTTACTGCTCTCTTATATGGGTCCTTAATGTTACCCAAATCTGGGTGTTCAAGGATAGGAGCCCATTTTTTTTGTAGTTGTTCAGACAAATACATATTTACTTTCTCCTATAGGGTGCGTTAGGATTATTTTTTAATTGTTCTTGAGATAGCCGAACTATACCATTTCATAGTTTCCGACATGTCTGCCGTTTCTTCAACTTCTTTGGCTTCCTCTTCAGTTAATACTTCAGGTTGTGAATCATCATTTGTAGATGCTTCTTCTGTAGCAACTGAACCTTTAGCAGGAAAATAATTTTCTTTAATTACCTGCAATTTTTCTGCATACTCTTCTTCAGAATCATAGTCTACACTGTCAGCGAGTTTTTGCATTTTTTCTACTTGAACATCTGTAAGATCTTCAGAAATATTTGCGATAGCCTCAAACTTTTTATATTCTTTAAGTTCGCTTTGCATATCTACATTCTTTTCCATCTCTTTGTTCAAGGATTCTTCAAGGTCTTCAACCTTAGCAAAAAGATCGTCAACGAGATCAACCTTTTCTTCTGGAATGTCAATATAATGTTCGACAAAAAGATTTTTAAGACCTACCATGAAATCTTCAACAATCTCGGAACGAATTCCTTTTTCGATTGCTAATTCATTCTCTTGCATCCACTCTTTAACAACATAGTTCAAGTAGTCATCGACTTTCTTGACCATTTCTTCTCTTGTCTCAAGAATGGTTTCTTCTAATTGGTTTTTGTATTGCTCTTCAAGAGTTTCTACTCTTTGGTTAACCTCTTCGTTTACCTTTGCAAATACTGCGGCCTCAAAAATTGTTGCCGCTTTTTCCTTAAATTCTTCGGACAACTCTTCACCTTGAATCAAAGCCTCAACATCAGATTTAACATCGATTTGATACTCTTTCTTCAATTCGTCAAGTTCGTCCTCAGAAAGAACCTGATTATTTTCAGTCTCTTCTGTTTCTTCACCTGATTCTTCTTCAGAAAGTGCCTTACGTACTTCTTCAATCGAATCTTTGTCCATCTCTTGTAATAGGTCATAGATATCTTTGATCATGCCCATTCTAGTTGCTGACTCTGACATTTTTCCTGACTTTGCTTTACCTACGCTTGATGCGTAGTTAGGTTTAGTTGTTGATTTGCCACCGTCTTCTGCACCACTTACCGTAGGATCTGGACCTACACTTTGAGCGCCTTGATCAGCCGCCAAAGTTGGCATGGAATCTTGTGGACTATTTTTATCTAAAGATCTCTTGGCGGCTTGAACGCCAGTCGCTTTAGTATTTGTTTGATCTGTAGATGATTGACTTTGACCAGGTGCTGATAACTCTTCTAGTTCTACCTGATTGTCTTCTGAAACCTGAACTTCAGTTTCTTTTTGCACTTCTTGCTCCTGCTCCAGAATTTCTTTATTTGACATAGAAACTCCTATATTTTTTGAGAAAATCTCTGTTTATATTTATAATACCTAAAGTTTAGAAAGAAAAGAATTAAACGCTTTCAACTTGTTATTATCAAGATTAGAAGCAGGACTTCTCTTAATACTTTCTTTAATCTTTGCGATAGTGGCTTCTTTAACCACACCATTATCCCAAATCCACTCTTTACCTTCCATAATACCATCAACAAACGCATCGGGAGCAGAAGGGTCTGCTACAATGTCTGCGGCGGTCGCCAAATAAAAATCATCTTTGACATAGTTAGCACCACCTTTTTCTTCAAGAGAACCCATACCTCTTGAAGATACACCTAATTTGGCTCCTTCATTAATCAAATTCTTAACGATGTTACCATAGGGTGTGTCCATAATTTTCGCTTTACCTACAATATTATTTCCGTCTTCTTTTAGTTCTTTGATCATATGCGAAACTCGCTCAAGGTTTATTGTAGGTCCTTCTGGATGTCCGAGTTCGCCAAATGCTCTATTCTTATCTACATATTCGTTACGATATCTACTCACTTCATTAAAGAGAATAGGTTTGCTATAAATTCTACCATTGCGATTTTTTGTCTCACTCATCATGAATACGCCATTGATGTACATACTCTTTTTGTCTCCTGTACCTTCAACAATATATTCAAGGTCTTCATTAATTTCTGTGATTAATTTCATTTTCTTCTCGCAATGTCTTCTTTACGTTTAACTTTAATTTTACGTTTAGTAAATCTTTTAATGGCACTCTGTCTTGCTTTATTCTCTAATTTCTGATCAATCATTTTCTTCATTCCCATGCTCATTTTTCTATAAGATTTTCCTCCAGAAACTCTTTTTTTCATATCAGTTCTAGCACCTCTTCTTGCCCTTGTTTGTAATCTTCCTGAATCTGCTTTTCTTTTGAGAACAATTTTGCGTTTTCTTTGTATTCTATGTTGAAAACGTTTCATTCTACGAGAAAGTTTCATTCGATCTTGTACACTTAAAACTCTTTCGTCAAGTGGTTCACCTGAATGAGGATCTACTTCAACTGGTTCTTCTATTTTTCCGTCAAAAAAATCTGTAAATTTTAACACGTTATCCTTGCATTGATACTTCAGTTGCAGTTATGACACCAGCCGTTGCACTCAAACCTTTTTGAGATAAGATATAACCTTTTCTCACATCACCAGTAGTTTCTTCTGCTAGATTACCTCCGCTTGTTCCAATCGTAAAGGCACTACCGTTCACTACAGAAGCAACTACTCTGACAGATAACGCCAAAGCATTGTAGTTAGTAGTGTTTGTTATATGTACAAGATCTCCAACCTCAAACCCATGATGCATTTCGTTATCTGGTTCAGCAGTAACAATTGTAATTGTTCCACTCGCATCTTCAATGCTTGCTATACCTCTGTGATGTCCTTGAATTCTTACGTATTCTGACACACCTGCAGAGATAAGTGGATTAGTTGGACCTGCAGTAGCAGATGCCGCCGAGTCAATTCTAAAATTGACTGGTTGATTTGCGTGAAGTCTAATAACACTTTGTTTGCTTAATGGAGCAAAAGAAGCAGAAGATACTGATGCCGCCCCTATAATTCCATTTGCAAGATTTGTATAACTAACTGGTGTATATGCAGACATTTTCTATCCTTATGCGGTTGCAAATGATGCAACTTTCCAAAAACTGGTTTTACTTTCTACGAGATTATTAGAGAATTTTTCTTTATTATGTTCATTCAATTTTAAGTATGTTTCGTAAATATTTTTAGAAATTCTTGGGTTGACAATAACCTCGTAGTCATCTCTTGTTCTAAACTTAAAAGATGTATTTTCTTTAATACTTCTTTTGATAGCAGGTAAAATATCATCTAAACTATGCACCTCATTGAAACCCATTTCATATGGATCAATATCATCATCGAATGCATTTTCTTGACCAGGGTATTGCATTTCATAGTCAAGATAATGTTTGACTGATGAAATATAATCAGCCGCCTTTGCTATCTTTTCTTGCACCCATGATTCCATTTCTTGATGATCATGAAGCATCTCAAATAACTCTCCTGAGTATTTATGCAATTTGTAAAGATTTTGTTTCGACATGCGACCTTCATAATCATTATAGTTCATTTTCACATTCTCTGTATCGTACTCAGGATGTGCTAATGGATCACCGCAATGCTCTGATATTTGTTTTCTGTAGATATTTTTTAACCTTTTCATCGTAATTATATTTATACGTTTTAATATCTCAAATTACTATAATTTGCAATAATGCGACTAGAATTAATGCAGAGCATAGTATGAATATTGATTTATAATATTGATACAGATCTGTGCCAAAATATGACTTACCTATAAACAAACATTTATGTGTAGGAGATAACATGTAACCTGCATAGTCTATTGCAAAAAACCAAGGAAGATACTCTATACCATAAAGACCTACACATATGGCAGTAATGGCGGCAAATCTTGAACTTGAACCTAATATTAATGATCCAGTGAATGCTATTACAGATACCAGTGCAAAATGTTCAACATTTGCAGATACAATAGTTTTGATTTGATCTGTATATTCTCGTGCAAAATTAGCACCTACTATGATAACTGCTAAAAATAAAACTGTATACCAATCAACATAGGTAAAAGGATTTTTTTCGACTTTCTTATCCTTTTCATATTTTTCTATTCGTATTTCTACATCATCTTCTTTCAATACATAAAAAATATAATATAAAATGACCACAAATGTTATGATAAGCAAAGGTATCATGTGATACATAAATTGCCAATATGATATTCCAAGAACTGCCATTGGTATGATAACAGATTTTTCTATCGGCGACCAAAGATAATAATGATGTGTAGACAGATAATCTATTATTCCATAAACCTTTCTTTTTTCTTTCTCTTTCGGTGCGATAGTATTCAATACTCCTGCACTCACTGTAACTCTTCCTGGTATAGGTAATACTCCAGTCACACATGATATTAGAAATACAATAAACCTATTAGAGTTAAATGATTTAGCAATAAAATTGTAGATTGGATAGAACAAGTTAAGATCTCTTGCGTATCCTGATACAATCATAATACCGAGCAGATAAAATAGATACCACTGTCCTTTAATAATTAATTCAACCAACTCAACAACCCTTTCAATTTATGATATTGTCTGTGATACGCTTCCTTTGCTTTATTTCTATTGAATATAAATGAGTATGCATTAAGATATTTTCTTTTCTTCAACCACTTTGTATCATTTTCATTTTTATCTCTCACCTCAAATGAGTATTCTTTCTCTGTCAAAGGGATCAATTGTGCTAGTGGAGTGCCTGCTTTGACTATTCTTTTACCACTCATTTTGTTCCAATACATTTGTATATTTAATTCTGAACTATAAGCGGGTTCCAAAATTCCTGGACAACATTCTAAATCAAAATCTTCTGTATATGGTAGAGGTAGCATTAACATCTTTACGTTTTTAGGAGTGATTACGTGCCAGGGAGTATTATACTTCAGAATGTGAGGTATACTCCAAGGTCTTTTAGGTAAATATTTTCCTATTGAAACACCAGATTGAACAGTAAATACTCTTTGTTCTAATAAATCATTCATGTGATTTTCAGCAATCGTCCATTTTATACCTTCACCATTACACTCAATCTCAAAATCATTCCATGCAGGTATGACAAATCCTTGAGCAAACATATGAAAAATACCAGGACATCTTGCCAAATGTATATCTTGTTTTGCATACTGCTTTTTCTTGAAATCTTCTCGAACTAGATAGGTCCATTTTGGTAATTCTTGTGATGTTTTTACTATGGGATATGTTTCTGCTACTCCATCTATCGATGAAAAAAATTGTATTTTCATGTTGTATTATTCACTAATTGTCTACTTGTCAAATTTATATTGAAAGCAAAATTTATTCTCTCATGTGAAGCAGGATTCTCTTCGACTTCATGAGGTATCCAACCAGGCCATATAATAAGATCGCCATCATTTGGAGTGTAATGCATGGTAGTTGTTCCTGGTGCTTGCTCTGCACAATCACGTAATAAATTTCCTGGGTTATGAAAAATTAAACTACCTGTATCTTTTGCTTGTAAATAATAAACGGCGGCAAACTCATGAAATTGATGATTATGTAATACATTGCCACCACCTGTTTTGTTTACATTAACCCAATGAGTGATTGTTGGATTACTCAACTTAAAATTTGAGTCAAATGCCTTATCGATTTCTCTATAATAATTTATAGTTTCGTCAATAACAGACATCAATTCATCTTTCAACCAGTTCATTGTAGGCACTTCAGCAAAAGTTCTCCAACAACCAGGATTTGTGCGTGTTAAGATTTTCGTATCTCTATTAACGTACAACTTCATTATTTCATGAATTAAAGTTGTTCTCTGCTCTATACTACCAACATTTTCTTTAATGAGCATATGCCCATTGATTGCGGCCCATGCTTTCATTTTTTAATAACAACTATGTATAATCCGTTCCACCACTGAGATGAATCTTCTATTTTATTTTTAATTAATTTTCTATATAAAACGGTTGCATTCGTCTTTTCAACGCCTTCATTTGTTCCTAAAATAATACCATCCCAATTTGCATCGTCAAAAATTAAAATACATGTATCCGAAAAACATTCATAAAAATATTCGATTGTCTTGCTGATAGTTTCTTCATCTTTAAGAGCATCATAAAAAAATAAATCAACGTCCGATATGTATGTTTTATCAACCTCAAAAATATCATTATCATGAATTATAATATTTTTACTACTGTTCTTATTCTTTATCAATTGATCAGATTTATGTATTGTCAAATAATCATCAGTATAACCATATGGCACTTGTGCATCTTCTAGATATTTTAAGAATTGATCTTTTGTATTTTCTGGTAATACGATATCATTTTCAGCAGGTTGAATGTTACTCTGTGTCCAATTATCTACACAATGTATAGTACCATTATTATTAAAGCACTGAGTAATAGCACCGAAACCAGAACCTATTTCTAAAACATTTGTAGATTTTTCAGATATGTCAAATAACAAATTCTGTACACGTTCTGACGTAAGACCCTTTAACTCAAAATTATTTTCAAGATTGACTGAATTACGGTAAGAGTTTATCACATTCAATACTTTTTCATCTATGACAACTTTTGATTTTGTCTCATAAACTTTGTCGCAATAATTGCAATCCCAACAATCGAATTTGCAATTTCGTATCTTTTCTCTCCAACCGTTGATTGGTCTTTCAAGATTATTTTCTATCATATATTCATCAAACCCATCGTATAATATGTCTTGTTGAGCATCATATCTTGCAACAATATCTAATGAGTTATATAACAAATCAATATTTTCTCTACCATGCATCTTGAATACATTTACATAGTTAAGCATATTATCCCAATCTTCTTTCCATGGAGGTAGATATGCATTTTTCAATTCAGATGAAGGGTCTGTGAAGTTCCAACTATGACAAGAAATTCTAGATATTGGATCGTCAAAATATTGAGGTTGAGATATTCTTGAATTGTTATATTGATAATGCTCTGGCATCACTGGACAATTACCTAAACATCCTTCATTTGCAAGAAGTGATAGTTCAATATCATACTTATCTGCAACTCTCTTCATCTTTTTCAATTCATCTTCATCTCTCATAAGATTTCTATCAACATTTACATAGTGAAATCCTGCCTCTGCAAGTCTAGCAATCTGATTTGCTTTATTAACATCACGTAAAATTGTATTTTTTATTTTAAGATCGGGATATCTTTTTTGTAATTGTCCTGTCATCAACCAAGATGTATGAGGTATTGTGACAATCTTAACTCCCTGTTCATACAGTTGATCAAAATTTGATATGAACAAATCTAAATTTTCTTGATCAGGTCTGACTAAAGTATTATTGAATGTAGCAGATATTGGTATGTCTAATTCTTTTTGTAAGTTTATAGCGTTTGCTATCGGAGCAGTGGGGTCACCCATAATAACATCACCCATTGCATCCTGTATGAATGGTGGCATTCTACAGGTAAAATAAAGATCATAAATGAGATGTTTATATGTCTTACAAAAATTGAAAAACTCAAAGAATTGTTTTTCAGTAAGTTTTGGATTTATAGGTAAGGAAAAAATGTGGTTGTGTTTTATCATAAATCATATGTTGCCACCGCATCAGCAGATAATCCTGCTTCTATTTTTCTGCTTTGCAACACCCCAAAAATATCATTATTAAAACGTGTGAATAACAATTTGTGACAATCCAATCTGGTGGTACAGTCTTTTATTTCTTTTTCTATTTGTTGTTTTTTAGAGAGATGAGTTTTAAGTGAACCATAATAATTACTAACAGCCGTGTTGACTTTTGTAGCCATTTCAGATGTAGTGATACCTCTTGCAGTTGCTAATGCATCTAAAAGAGGTACGCTTGCAGTATTATCTGCAATATATTTTTCTGCTTCCGATCTTTGTTGATCCCAAGAATATAGTTCTATATTTGACACACCCAATGTATCGTTTCTCACTCTATTATCATAAACATCATCTAAATACAATCTCATATATGTTTGCATGAGTATCACTGCATTTGCATTATCGGTTTCAGTCATATAATATTTTTTTGATTCTTCATCTTCACCAATCTCGATTGACTCTAATAAATGATCCCATAAAGGATTACCACTTTGATCTTTTTTAACTTTGATATATGTCTGTTGAGATAATGCAAAATGAATAGTATGTGCAACTTCTTCAGAAATTTTTCTGAAATGCATATGATCTAATTTGACAACATCTTTAATGTGATCTGGTAATTCACCAACAACATATTCATGTATGTCACCGATTCGTTTTATACCGAATAGTTGTTGTTGAGTTACATTCTTAAAAATTAGGTGCATCTCTATTATATTCCAATTCTAATGTTTTTGCTAATTCTTCAGCATCTATGTTTGCTTGATACTTACTATTTGATTGATCTATAAAATGCTTTGTTCTATTTTCATTACGAACAAAATAATCACATGCTATTTTCATGATTGCTTGTTGTTGTTCTCCTTCAAGCATCGCAATTGAGTCCATGTTTCCTACACCTGCTCTGCCATATGCGATCATATCCATGGCAGTTTGTTTCGCCATTCTAAATGTCCAATACTCGGCCTCATATTTTTCTCTTATTGAAATATCTTGTATGGCTTCAAGTATTGTACGACCATCTGAATGTTTACCCTCTGGTGATTCACAAACTTCTTCAAGCAAATCCTTAAACATTTGCATTTCATTTTCCATGTTTTCGACTTTAATTATAAAACCCTGATATTGTGCTTCAAGATGTTGTATCTCAAGATCAATCATTTTTTGTTCAATCTCATTATCTGTATATTTCTTTTTTTCTTTCTCTAATTCAATTTCTAATACTTTTTTGTCTCTAAAATATCTGTGTTCGTCTACTGCATTTTTTCTGGCGTTATATTCTATTAAATATTGTTTGATTTTACCATAAGGTGTGATATGTGAGTTACCAATAAAATGTTTTGCCTTAAATTTAGGCAATTGAATGTTCACTTCTCTAGCCGCTTCAAGAAGATATTCTTCTCTCATAATTAAATCATTCATTTATTCTCTCCAAAAACAATGTCCTGATGATCCTCCTGGTATACCTGTTCTGACCGAACCGGTTCCAAGTTCATGTCCTGATTCAGATGTATAATTAAATTTCCATCCTCTATTATTTTGTAAACCGTCATACATACCCATCATGTATTGCCATGCTTGACCCATATCAAAATTTTCTTCTCCGCTATTTCCTATTGGTTTTGATACGTTTCCTTGATTTGTATTGTTGGAAAATGTAATTCGTCTAAGATTATATCCACCGTTATATGATCCTTCATTACCCATGTAACCTTTACCAATCTTAGAGCATATTCCTTTTTGTTGTCCATGAACACCTATATTAGATTGCCCAGTTGAAACTGAATAATCTGAATTTGTTGTGTTTGTATTAAACGTAAAAATTGTTGTTGTTGAATTACCATCTGTCCACATATAACCTTTTAACTCGTCTTGCACTCCTCCAGCCAATCCTGTTTGACCTGAATTCGATCCTCCATGGTTTGATGCTAATGATGTTTCATTTGTCAAATTAAATATATCAACATAATTACTACCGCCCATACTGACATAAGCAAAGTAATGTTCTTGTTGAATTGTAGCCATGTCATTTCTTGATGCTTGTAAATTCATACTTCCACCATATGTATCTTGTGTTTCATTCCACATATTGAATGAAGCAGTTTGTGTAGAGTCTCCTGAATGAGAACCCTCTGCCGACCATAAAAATGCTTTTGTTCTACTACACGCACCTGAAATATAACTGGCGGCATGTGAAAATTTGTCACCAAGATTTGCCATCATATCTGTAGCATGTTCCATACTATTTACATTTCTATACGGAGAACTACTTTTATATCCTCCACCAACATATGTTTTAGTGATGATTTGTCTATAGATAAAAGGAGCAGTGTATGATGCCTCAAATTGTTCGTTCCATCCTAATTCTTTGTTGACTGGATACCACGCATCATTTACATATATTTCTAATCTATTATATCCAGAATGGAAAAATACTTGACCGTCTACAGGACTGCCTGGTCTTGATGTTCCTGAAGCAAATCTTACTCCACTATCGTTATCTAAATATGTGTCTGATCCTATCTTGAAAGCCATACTTGCGCCTTTAATTCATCAATTTCTTTTTGTTGTTCTTTAACTGCTTCAATTAATAAAGCAACTAGACTTTGATAACTCACGCTTTTCATTCCATCATCTTCTTTCTCAAATACTACTTGTGGAACGTATGGTTCTACATCTTGAGCAATGAGACCTATTCTTTCTTTATCGTCACCTTCCTTAAATTTATATTTCACTCCTTGCAGAGATTTTACAGTTTCTACTGCATGTTCAATATCTACAATATCTTTTTTTAATCTTCTATCCGATTCTGATGTTACGTCACCTGCCGCCACAACATCACCAGAGGTAGAGGTTACAGTAAATTTTGATGTTGTGCCATCGGCAGTTGTATAAACTGTAAAATTTCCATTAGAAGTTAAAGCACCATTTGCTGTGACTGTGCCAGTCGCAACCATAGCACCACAATTTATTGATCCACAATTTACTGCACCAGTTGTAGATACTACGTCAAATTTTTTGGTAGTTCCATCGGCAGTAGTGTAAACTGTAAAATTTCCATTAGCAGAAACATGTCCATTGTGTGTGCCATTGTGTGCAGTAAAATGACCGTTTGCAACCAACGCACCTGTTGATACATGTGCATGTAATTGAATATCACCACCTCTTTTTCTAAGAATTATATCTCTATCAAATAAAATTGGTCCTTTTCCTGACCCACCAACTTTCTTTCCATGTTTTGATATTTGACCTCCGGATATCATTCTCATTTTATGTTATCTCCATTATGCTTATAGTGGCGGCAAAACTATTTGTAGCGTTTGATGCTACCTTAACTATATCCCCTGTTTCTAAAACATATTTGTTACCTGACATCATTTCTAATGTACCGCCTGAATCGACAACCGTATCTTTAACTATGTAAACATCATCACCATCAGCATTTACAAGTTGTATATCAACCTCAATAGAAGCACCTGTAATATTTGCGACTGATAATCCCAATACTACCGCAGTGGTTGTACCAGGAACAGTATATAATGTTTCCAAAGCATCAATTGTATATGATGATTTATCTAAAGTTTTCAACTTAAAAGTATTTGCCATAATTTTATCCTAATGCTATTGCAAGTGCGGTGGCATCGTCTGATGCTTGTGTTAATACATTTGATCCATTAATATTTAGTGTGCCTGTAAGATTTACTGTAGCATCTGAGCCTGTAGTTGTCATGGTAAAATGAGTTGTACCGCCCCATCCAGAAGTCGCATGATATTGAATTGATGCATTTGTACCTTGAGGTGATCCTGATCCGTCTGCTCCAGATGTACCAGATGAACCTGCACTACCAGTTGATCCTGCACTACCAGTTGATCCTGTAGATCCTGCTGAACCTGCACTACCTGCAGATCCTGCTGAGCCTGCACTACCTGCTGAGCCAGCAGTTCCATCCGCACCAAATGTGACGGCTACGTGTCCTGTAATAGGTAATGCAAAAACTAAAACTAAATTATTGACATCTATGTATTGTGCAGTTTCAGGATAAATTACCTCATGTTGTAAATTTGTTGCAGTAAAAGCGACTGGTCGTGAATTAAGTGCATGATTTACAACCCATCTTCTGGAAGGTGTCGTTTGAGTATGAATAAATTTACCACCATCTCGACCAGATGTTCCAGATGAACCTGCACTTCCTGCGGACCCTGCACTTCCTGCGGACCCTGCGGACCCTGCACTACCTGCCGACCCTGTGGATCCTGTTGAACCTGCACTTCCTGCTGACCCTGCTGAACCTGCAGATCCTGCTGATCCTGCTGATCCTGAAGATGATGCTCCAAATGTTACCGATGCATAACCTCTTCTTGGTTCAGGAAATACAACCTTTATTATACCAGTTGTGACTGACTGCATTGATTCAGGTTGAATCACTTTATAATATTCATCAAAAACTGTTATGGCGGCAGTCTGTGTACCCATACCATGATTCACAATCCAAATCTTTGATGCTAACCCTTGAGTATGCATGTAAGAATTGCCGTCTTGTCCTGATGTTCCTGCTGAACCTGCACTTCCTGCGGACCCTGCTGAACCTGCACTACCTGCTGACCCTGTAGACCCTGCTGAACCTGCGGACCCTGCTGAACCTGCACTACCTGCGGACCCTGCTGAGCCTGCGGAACCTGCACTACCTGCAGAACCTGCGGACCCTGCACTACCTGCTGAGCCTGCACTACCTGCGGACCCTGCCGAACCTGCACTACCTGCGGACCCTGCCGAACCTGCGGATCCTGCACTTCCAGCGGATCCTGCACTGCCTGCTGAACCAGTCGATCCAGATGAACCTGCAGTGCCATCTATACCTTTATCACCTGTTCTTGAAAAGGTGACAACAATTTCCATATCATTTGTGAATATGTTATTACCGTCACCATCGACAAATGTTACACGAACATCATAGTGATCTGTATTATCTGCGGTAGATGTTATCGAGTAAATATTAAAATTCGATGCATCTGATTTTTGTGATAACTTTACATGACCTTTAATTGTGCTTGTCGAATCATCTATGACTTGTAGAAAATCAGCAATGTCTGTACCGTCCGCATCTGTTTCTGAAATATACATGTGTAAAGATGGATCTGTTAGGTTACCCCCAAATCTCACTTTACCTGCAGTGATAGGTGATGTAGTATTATCTACACTTGGTACACTTAAAGAAGTCTCAAATGCATACTTAAAGGCGGCACCGCCAAAACTTCCGTCAGATCCTGATGTACCTGCTGATCCAGATGTTCCTGAAGATCCAGATGTACCTGATGATCCTGCTGATCCTGCACTACCAGCACTTCCTGCAGTACCATCTTCTCCAGATGTTCCTGATGAACCTGAAGAACCTGATGATCCAGTAGTACCGGATGATCCTGAGGATCCTGCTGAACCAGCGGACCCTGCTGAACCAGATGTTCCAAGAGCAACACCATCGACACCATCAGCACCTGATGTTCCTGAAGATCCTGCTGACCCTGCACTCCCTGCTGACCCTGCACTCCCTGCGGACCCTGCTGAACCTGTTGACCCAGAAGAACCTGCGGACCCTGATGAACCCGTTGACCCTGAAGTACCTGCTGACCCAGAAGAACCTGCCGAACCTGCACTGCCTGCGGAACCTGATGTTCCTGCATCACCAGTTCTCTGAAATGAAACTGCTAACATGTCGTTAGCATCAAATCCATATCCTGAATTCCCTGCTGAACCGGCCATATGACTCAACGCAGAATTCTTAAAATATGTTATGCCATCAAATGTAGTTTCTGTGAAAACAGATGTTGACTTAAAAGTTACAAATTTACTTTCGTCACCAATTTTAGTGACTTTCATATTAAATTTTACTGCACTATTTGTATTGTCTACATCTCTGAAAAATACTTCTAAATTATTTCCACCGTTATCAACTGGATTAATGAATACTTCAGTTGCATCACCTAAATTAGAATTATTAAATTTAATATCACCAGAACCTGGATATTGTAAACCTACACCTGAAGTGTTTACATCAGCATCAAAACTATATTTTACAGTAGATGATGTTAAAGTTCCATCTGCTCCAGAGGTACCAGATGATCCCTGACCAAAAGTAACTGTAGCATAGCCATTTTGAGGTTCTGGCCACACAACTTTTGTTTGATTATTATTGACATATGAAACTGATTCAGGAACAATAACATTAAATTGCAAATCAGTACAAACAATATTTACAGGTCTCGTATTTAATTGATGATTGACGATCCATATTCTACTCGTTGCTATTTGAGTATGAATGTAAGAACCACCATCTCTACCTGATGTACCAGACGATCCTGCAGAACCTGCACTGCCAGCAGAACCAGTTGAACCTGCTGAACCTGCACTACCTGCGGATCCTGCACTACCAGTTGATCCTGCCGAGCCCGTACTACCTGCCGAACCTGCCG
>VTLG01000480.1_pt1 | contig 43459 bp, 64 predicted proteins | sample 4694571 | NCBI WGS metagenome assembly VTLG01 (sample SAMN12604809, study PRJNA352737) | marine metagenome | biome: ENVO:00000447; feature: ENVO:00000209|ENVO:00000569|ENVO:01000036; material: ENVO:00002151; isolation source: viral sequences binned using virsorter ...
TATTAACTTAAATAATAAAGGGGGTTCAAATGTTAAGTAGAAAGTATTATAGATTAATAGCACAAGCAATATCTAAGAGTGGAACAACAGATGAATCTGGTTGGGATAGAAGGCTACTAGATAAAAATGAATTGATAAATAATTTATGTATGAAGTTTGAAAAAGATAATAGTTTATTTAATCGTGATAGATTCATTGATGCTTGTGATTAAGTAGTAATAATAAATAAATGATAGGATAAGAAGCCCCGCAGATTAGCGGGGTTTTTTATTTGTGTTCCCTTTTGTTTAGTATGTCGCGGAATTGCAAGTAATATTATAATATATAATCCAAAAAATCAACTTGCGAGGGAATTTCTAACGTAACTTCGGGGGGAGGGCACTTATAAATAACACTCACACACATTCTAATGCTATTTTTCAAGTTTTTGACTTACCTTTTTTTTATTATTAATTTTTTTTACTCTAGAGATATATCCTTAGTGTTATCTCTATATAGTATCTCTATAGAGATATTAATATAATCAAATAAATCAATTATGCAAGCATTTTTTATTTTGAAAAATTTTTTGTATATTTTATTATGGACTTAAAGGTAATCAAGGGAAATAATCACTATTTGTATGACAACATTGAGGAATACAAAGCACTAGGGTGCGGCAAACCTATTGTTGGTAATTGGCGACATGGTGATGAAGGTGATTGGGTTGAAACAGATGATGGACATATCTGCCAGATATTAAAGAAAAGCATGATTAGTCATCCTAACTACAAACAATTGCGTACAATGATACGTACGGTTTGCGGTTCATTTATTGTGGAACAGAAAACACATAGAATGAATGGTGAAGGCGGGGTGGTTGAAAACATTTATACCTTTTCTGGTAACTATAAAGCGATATATTCAAGGTCTAAGGACAGAAAACTAAATAATCGTGAATTTTTGTTCGCTAGGTATGTGGCTTCGGGTGATGATGCAATATCAGCATACAAAAAAGCCTACCCAAAGGCGGAAGATAAACGATATATACAGAAAAAATCAAATATTTTACTACAAAAAGAGGAAATTCGTACAATGGTTAAAGAAGAAATTAAAAAAATACTAGAAGATGAAGGTGTATCGCCTGAATGGATTATAGGGCAGTATAAAATGATAGCAGAAGTATCCGATAGGGACGCAAATCGGCTTCGCTCGCTCGAATCGCTCGCAAAAATAGCAGGGCTATTTGATACAGACCAAAAACAAGAACAATTAACTGTATTCCAAGGGTTTACACCGCAACAACTGGAGGCTTTACAAGGTGGGAAAGAAACGAAGGTACTTGCACACGCAGAAAAATCAGAAGACAAGTGAGGATTGTTGCCCTGTATGTGACGAGGATTTATACTGGGATGAATATACAACGCAGAGGGTTGGTGTATTAGATGCAAACAATGATGTGGAAGGTTGGATGTGCCCACATTGTAACTCACTATTTGATTTAGACGAAAATTTAACGTATATTAGCCTACCCAATATTGAACTAGGAAAGGCATAAATGCAAACAACAATTGAAATTACATATTTATCAGCTCTGGATGAAATCTCTGTATCCAACTTACCTATCCCCCTAAGTTACTCGTGTAGTGAAATATCCGAATTGTCTGGGGCTGATATTATTTATTATAATGAATAACGATTCTAAAGTATTATTAGACTCTTTATTAGAAACTGCATCAAATAAATGGAAGGTTGATGGCAAACCAATGGATATAAACCAAATAATGGAAAACATGAATAAAATTGCATTTCATGAAAGTAAAAGCAATCCTTCTGCAATACAAATTTCTGATAAAACAGAATCAGGTTTTGGGCCTGGTAGAGGACTATTCCAATTTGAAACAGGAGAAGGGCAAGGAGCAAATACAGCAATAAATAGGCTTATAGAACAAAATGAAAAAGTTGTTCCATCATTTCTTGAAGGAATTTCACAATCTAATTACGATGTAAGCTCATTAAGTCCTGAACAACAACAAATAATATTTTTAGGTAATTTATTACAAATGCCAAATGTTAAAGGTAAAATGCCCGCATCTTTTATGGGTGTAGATACAGACAAAGAACTAGCTGATTATTGGGCACAACATCATCATGCAGGAACAAAAGTTGATAGTGATGATTATGGTAAAATGGTAAATAAATTTTTAAGCGATATTGCTTTATATGGAGGGTAATGATGAAAAAAACTTGAGTTGATGTGTGGGCATCGGAGATACCCGTTAATGATGGAAAAGCTAGAAGAATGAAATTTGCTGAAGGTGGTAAAACACCTGCATGGCAACGTAGTGAAGGTAAAGACCCAAAAGGCGGTTTAAATCAAAAAGGCGTTGAATCATATAGAAGAGAAAATCCTGGTTCTAAATTACAAACTGCTGTAACTACTAAACCATCAAAACTTAAAAAAGGCAGTAAATCTGCAAAACGTAGAAAATCTTTTTGTGCTAGAATGAAAGGTATGCGTAAAAGACAAAAACCTAGTAATAATACAGGTAAAGATAGATTATCGTTGTCATTAAAAAAATGGAATTGTTAATAATTGGCTAATTTAAACTTAAATGGTGATGTTTCGCAGAATGAAAAAATATTGGAGATGGCACATAACGACCTTATTGTTTTTGGTAAATTATTTTCTCCACAAGATTTCTTAGCTTCAGCAACACCAGATTTTCATGTTAGCGTAGCAAAATTGTTATTGGATAGAAATATTCAACAGTTAGCACTTGTCATGCCTCGTGACCACGCAAAGTCAACCTTAGCAGCATGTGCTGTATTACATAGGTTTTTATTTGCGAAAAAAGAAAGCCCAGAATTTATCGCTTGGGTTGGCGAGGCACAAGACCAGGCTATTGATAACCTTAACTGGATATCCACACATATATACGAAAATCCTGCAATACATTACTACTTTGGTGATTTGCAAGGAAGTAAATGGACTAAAAACGAAATTGTATTAAAAAATAACTGTAGAATGATTGCTAAAGGTGCTTCTCAAAGATTGAGGGGTAAAAAACAATTATCTACAAGATATACTGGAATAATACTAGATGACTTTGAATCAGAGTTAAATACAAAAACACCTGAAGCAAGACAACAAATAAAAAACTGGGTAACTGCTGCAGTATATCCAGCGATTGATTTTGATAAAGGTGGATTCTTATGGTGTAATGGAACGATAGTGCATTATGATTCATTTCTTAATGGACTTGTAAAAAACTACCAAGCAGCACAAAAAACAGGTGAGGATTACTCCTGGAATATTGAAACGCATAAAGCAATAAAAGATGACGGTACTCCTCTATGGCCTTCAAGATGGCCTATGAAAAAGATTGAGGAAAGGAAGCAGTTTTACATTGATTCTGGAACTCCTAGTAAGTTTTATCAAGAATATATGAATCAGGCTAAATCTCCTGAAGACCAAATATTTAGTGAAGAAGATATAACAGAAAATTTTTACAAAGGCAATGTTAGGTTCGATGAAGGATGTGAATCTTGGTATATTAAACTGGATGATGGGAGAACTGAATATGTCAATATTTACATGGGTGTTGACCCTGCTTCGACACTTAGTGCTAGGAACGATTATAGTGTCATCATGGTTATTGGTGTTACTGCTGAATACGATTATTATGTTATCGAATATTGGAGAAAGCGAGTATTACCGATGGACTGTGCCGACCAAATATTTAAAATTACAGAACGATATAAAAAAATTAAAAGAATAAACATTGAAACAATATCATATCAAGAAATGCTTAGGGATTATGTATATAAGCGAAGTAAAAAAGAAGGTAAATTTTTACCTGGTATAGAAAAAGGTATTAAAGGATATGGTAATCAAAAAAAGAAAGACAGGTTGTTTGAAGGTTTGCAGCCCATGTTTAGAGCTGGTGCTGTGCATTTAAAGAAAGATATGCATGAATTTATCGGTGAATTACTTGATTTTCCAAAAGGAAGCCATGATGATACTATTGATGCATTTTGGTTATCAACGCAATATGCTAAAGGAAATAAAAAGGCAGGTACTATAAAAAAAGAGAAACATGGAGATTCATATAAGAAGCCTAGAAAACGATACAATTGGATAACAGGAGCAAGGTATTGATTTATATTATAAATATATCTTATATTAACAGTTATGATTAAAGCTACAAAACAAGTACAAGAGATAAAAGAATTATGGAGACGCTGGTCTGATGCTCGTAAAGAGTGGGAGACACATGCAAGAGAAGATATTGATTTTTATTTAGGTAATCATTTTAGTGAAGCAGAACAAGAAGAATTAGAATCACGTAATCAAACAAGCGTTCCTATGGATAGGCTATATTCTGCTATAGAGCAATTTAAAGCAATAATTACATCTAAACCTCCAAAGTTTTCAGCATCAGGTAGAGAAGATTCAGATAATGATTTAGCAGATGTATGGAAAGGTATACTTGAATACATTTGGAATATATCTGATGGTAATGAAACATTTAAACAAGTTGTTCATGATTATACAATAACAGGTCTTGGTTATTTTTATGCATATGTTGATAGAGAAGCTGATTATGGTAGAGGTGAAGTTAAGTTTAGTTATGTAGACCCTTTTAGAGTTTGCGTAGACCCTAATGCTAGAAGCAGATATTTTGATGATGCTACAGGTATGATGTTATCTACAATATTTACAAAGTATCAATTATTAGATTTATATCCTCAATTAAAAGAAGTTAATGAAAAAAGCGGTAAAATGCTTATTGATGAAATTGAAGGATATTATGAAGACGAAACATATCCTGGAGCTATGAATGCAAGAACTAAAGGTTCTTTTACTCCTGATGTTGTTAAGGACTATGACCATGGAGAAGGTTCACAAAAATATCAACTTATAGAATATTTTTCAAAAACTAAAGTCCCTTATTATAGAATTGTAAATATGCAAGATGGTAGTGAAAGAATATTAGATGAAGCTAATATGCGTAAGTTTATGGAAGATGATAAAGTTATTGAAGCTGCTAAAAACGGACTTATTGATGTTGTTGAAGTTATGCAAACAAGAATTAAAATTACATGCACATTAGGACAAATTGTATTATATGAATATATTTTAAATACAGATAAATATCCGATTGTGCCAGTTCCAAACATATGGACAAATACTCCATATCCAATGAGTGATGTTAGAAAAAACAAAGATTTTCAAAAATATTTAAATAAAGTAATGTCACTTATTACATCACATGCACAATCATCTGCTGGTTTAAAATTACTTATACCGCAAGGAAGTGTTGATGATATTGAAGAATTAGAAAGAGATTGGGCTAATCCTAATGCAACAATTGAATATGACCCGTCAATGGGTGAACCGCATTTTCCACAACCTTCTCCTTTATCTAATTCAATATTAAACTTGCCACCTATGATTGAAAAATATATTGATTTAAATATGGGTATATTTGAAATGATGCAAGGAAATGCAGAAGCTGCACCACAAACATCTTCAGCAACAATGATGATGGAGGATTTTGGTCAAAGACGTAGTAAGTCTAAATTAAGAGATATTGAAGGTAGTTTAAAAAGATTAGGTAAGGTTATTTATAATCTTGCAAAAGAACAATATACATATAAGAAAACATTTAGAATAGTGCAACCAAATAATGATATGTCTGAGTATATGGTTAATTTTTATAATGATAAGTCACAAGCGATTGGTGAGCTGCATAACGACTTAACTATTGGACAATATGATGTTAACATTATTGGTAATTCAACAATGCCATCAAATAGATGGGGCGAATGGTCAATATATATGGAAGCATTTAAAATGGGTCTTATTGATAGAACAGAAGCATTAATGAAAACTGATATATTTGATAAAGAAGGTGTATTACAAAGAATGGATACTGTGCAACAATTACAACAACAATTAGCTTCTGCACAAGAACAAATTAAGAATTTATCTGGCGATTTACAAACAGCTCATAGAGAATCAATATCAGCTAGAAAAAGAACTGAAGTAGAGAAATTTAAAGGTACACTTAAAGAAAATGAATTAAATACACAGGCTGCTAATAAGAATGCAGTCAATCAACTAACCAATGTGGTTAAACTCGAATCAGAGAAATTACGTTTACGTGGTCAAGCTCAAGAAAAAACCGAGAAATCACAACAAGGAGATAAATAATGGATAACGCATTAGAAAATGAAAATCTTGACAATCAAGGTGAAATCAACGATAATGTAGGGCAAGATGAAGGTGGACAACAGCAAGAGGGTTCTGATGATTGGCAATCACAAGCAAAGTATTTTCAATCAGAAAAGGATAAGCTTTATGCTGAAAATCAAAGTCTAAAGAAATATGAACAAGTTGGTAAGTTTTTGGAGTCACGACCAGATGTTGTTGAAGGCATCAAAACAATGGTACAAAGTGGCCAACCACAAGCTGAACAACAAGTAGCTTTAGATAAAGATGAGTTCGACCCTTGGGAAGCCTATAATGACCCATCGTCTAAATCGTATCAGTTTCGACAACAGGAACTACAACAAGCTATAAATCAAGGCGTAAATCAACAAATGCAAGGATTACAAAAGCAAGTAGGTGTAAATCAATTAAAATCTGAACTTAGTCAAAAAGGACTAAATGATAGTGAGATTGAATCATTTATACAATTTGCTGAAAAAAATCCTGCTGAATATGGTGTTGATGGTGCTATAAATATGTGGCGTGCTGTAAGTAATCCTGAAGCTGTTAGTAATGAAAGTCCACTTGATGCTATTCGTCAAAATCAAGCAGTTCCTCAACAGGCAGGTGTTTTAAATGGTGAGCAACCGCAAAGAAGCGATGAAAAAGATGATATGTGGAAAGGCATTCTTGCAGCTGGTAATCGAAGCAATGTATTGTAAATAATAATAAGATAACAAGGAGTAATTATAATGGCAAATTATAATGCAGGACAAGTAAAATTTGGAACTCCTGGGCAATCTAATACCGATTTTCACACAAGGCGGTTGTTTGATTTCAGCGACAGAATTGCTGAATTAGCTCCAGAAGAGTCTCCATTTTTTGTATATTTGTCTAAAGTAGGAAAAGTTCCAACATCTGATTCTCAATTCAGATTTTTGGAAGATAGAACAAAAGTTGCTATCACAGATAGAAGCTTTAAAGTTGACGGAGGTCAAACATTGGCAGCACCAGGAGGAAGCACTACTGTGCTTGTTGATGTTGGTGGTGCATGTGTTAATTGGCTTATAAAAGGTATGGTTGTTGAATTTGCACAAAATGTTAATTTAAGTGGCGGTACAGATACTGAATCTGTAACTAGAGCAACAGCAAGAATTGAATCTGTTACTCAAAATTCAGCTGACACTTCAATTGCAGTTACAACAATTGCTGCTACAGCAGGTGCTTCAACAACAACACTTGATGATAATGCTGATGCTGTAGTAATTGGAACATCATATGAGCAAGGTTCAGGTGCTCCAGACGTATGGTCTCAACAATTAGACCATGATTTTGGATTTACTCAAATCTTTAAAACAGCTTGTGAGATGTCTAATACAGCAAGAGCTACAGTATACAGAGGTTATGCTGATGAATGGCAAAGAATATGGAATCTTAAATTAAGAGAACATAAAGTTGACATTGAAAGAGCTATGCTATTTGGTATGCAAGGAACCCAAGGCGGTATTCAATATACTGATGGTATTGTAGGCCATATACTTAAAAATGGAACAAACACAGGCGGTGGAGCATTGGCTGCATATGCTGAAGATACTCCATATTTAGGTGGATGGGCAACAAGCGAAATGACATATGATGCTTTACTTGGTGCATTTGAAGTTATGTATGACCCTGCAAGGGGTGGTTCAGATAGTAAGTTATGTTTAGCTTCTTTACCAGTAATTTCACACTTTAATAAAATTGGAGCTGGTGGATTTGCAGGAGCTTCAATGTTAGCAGGTACAAGTACAGATGTAAATACAGGTGCTTCAAGAAATTCTTATAATTTCGAATCATCTAAAGGTGCATTTGGTCATAAAGTTATGAAAATTGAAACTGTTCATGGTGATTGTAGTATTGTTAAAGAACCATTATTCAGAAACAATTCTTCAGGTCTTATGGCTTTTGTTGACTTAGACCATGTTTCATATAGACCTCTTGTTGGTAATGGCGTTAATCGTGATACTTCAATTACAACAAACGTACAACAAGCTGATGAGGATTTAAGAAAAGATATGATTTTGACCGAAGCTGGTCTTGAAGTATCTCTTCCTGAAACTCACGCAGTTATTAATTTGGAGGGAATATAAGATGAGAAGTGATGTATTAAATGCAAATAGTAATGAGTATGGTAAGTTATATGATTTAAAAGATATCTCTCAAGTTTCAGCAGCTAAAACATTAACACTAGCAGATAGTGGCAATGTTTATATGCTTGAATCTTCTGGAGGAGCTTATGCAATAACTTTGCCTACTGCAACATCAGGCGTTAGTGGTATTAATTATAAACTTATTGTAGAGGAAGAAACTCCTACAGGTGCTATTACAATAGCTGCTGGAAGTGCTATAGTAAGTTTAGTAATGAAAGACCCAGGAGGTAATGCTTCTAATTCAACAGCAGGAACTCAAGTATCAAATTTAGTTATTGGTACAAGTGCTCAAAAAGGAGATTATATAAATCTTTTATTTTGGGATGGTGAGTGGCTAGCAGAAGCAATGTCTGGCATCGATGATGCTATTACTACTTCATAATCCAAATCAATAAGGATTAATAGTTTTGTAGAACTATGGGAGCTATCGTATAAAGGGTGGCTCCCGAATCTACATAAGATAATAATAATTTTATAAACAAGGAGAAAGTTATGGGAAATTTCCCAGGTGGAACAGTTGTAAGGGTTAAGCCTGCTGTAATTGCAGGTAATACTCATGACAATGATGTAATGTTTGATTCAACAGAAATACCAGGAGCTGTATCAAATAGAGGTGGTGTTTCAAAATTAGTAGGAATGACTATAATTGACAAAGACCAAGAATCACATGATATGGAATTAATTTTTACGGAAAATCAAATAAATTTTGGTACAAAAGGGTCTGCTGCCAGTATTACAAATGCAAATCTTGCATTAGCTAAAGTTTTACATGCATTTCCTCTTGATTGGAGCGATGGGCAAATTATTGTTGCTCAAGATTCAGGTAGTGCTGCAATTTTTTCAACTTCAGGATTAACTGGAGTAACTGATAAAAACTATATGCCTTTAATACTTAAAGCTGGAAGTAATACAACAAGTGTATATTTTACAGCTTTAGCTGCTGCAAATATAGCTTATGCAGCAACTGATGATTTAGAGTTTGTGTTTCATATTGAATATTTAGATTAAGATGGCTAAAAGAAAAGGATTATGGGCAAATATACATGCCAAGCGTAAAAGAGGAGAACGTCCAGCAAAACCTGGCGAAAAAGGCTATCCTAAGACTTTAGATATTATGAAAGAAGGTGGCCCCGTTAAAGGTTCAGTAGAAGATTTAAAATTAGTTGTAAAAGAATTAAAAAAAGCTTCAAAATTGCATTTAGGACAATCTAAAAGAGTAGATAAACATTTAAAATCTATGAATCATGGAGGTAAGTTAAATGGGCCATCACATGATAAAGGCGGTATCCCAATTGAAGTTGAAGGTGGAGAATATATAATTAAGAAAAAGTCAGTTAACAGTAAAACAGAGCCAGTATTGGAATATATAAATGAAAATGGTAAATTACCTAGTAAAAATGAATTTAATTATCCAATAACTGATGCAAGAAATAGGAGTAAAAAATAATGCCAAAAGTAGGAGATAAAGAGTTCCCATACACTCCAGAGGGAATGGCTGCAGCAAAAGCAGAATCACAAAACATGGGAATACCTGTGAATAATGGAGCAAATAGAAGTGTAACTGAGTATGCAGGTGGTGGCAAAACTGGTTATAATGCAATAGGTATGCAAAACCCTATGATGGGTCATGGTGGAAAAATGATGAAATACGAAGAAGGTGGTTTAGCTGGAGATGAAAATAAAGATGGAAAACTTTCTATAGCTGAAAAAAATAAATTAGCAAAAGCTAAAAGAAAATCTAGAATGGAAAAAGGAATTGAAGAAGGGACAAAAAAAAGAAAAAAAGTTAAAAAAGAGTTTGAAAAAGCAATTGGAAAAGTTGATGAATTTTTAGAAGACAAAAATCTTAAACCTACATTTGAAAAAGATGAAAAACTTGCTAAAAAAGAAAAGTCAGCTAAAGTTGCAAGAGCTGAAAAAAGAGCTGCAAGAAAAGCTGCAAGAAAAGCAAAACGTGAAGAAAGAAAAGCTTTTTATGCAAAAGAAAGAGATGCAATGAAGAAAAAACCATCTAAATCTAAAAGTGATGCTTTAAAAGATGAATATCAAAAAGCAATGAAGAAAAAATCTAAAATTGGAAAAGAGTTATATGGTTATGATGATGCATCAAATAAAGAAACTCGATTTGCAAAAAATCAAAAAGCAAGAGATGCAAAAAAAGCTAAAGCAGAGTTACTGAAAAGAAGTGAAGAAATATCAAAAAAAGCTAAAGCTGCAACAATAAAAAAACTTGTAGTGCCGAAAATAGACAAACAAACAATAGGTTTTACAATTGGTAAGTCTAAACCAAAACCAAAACCAAAACCTAAAGCTAAATCTGATTTTGGAAGTGCATTTAGGGAGGCTAGAAATGCAGGAAAAAATACTTTTATGTATAATAATAAAAAATACACTACAAAACTTAAAGGCGAATGAGAATATATTATTGTAGTAAGTGTTCTAGGAAAACTGAAGTTCCTAAAAATGTTGTTAAGCAATGTAAGTGTGGAAATGTGTTTGGTACTACAGGTAAAGTGTCTGACAGTATAAATATGAGAACAACTTGGAGTGGACAAACGCAAGTGGAGTTTAGTCAAACAACAATGGACGCAGATATTGCAAAAAGGAATAGAAGATAATGGCGTGGAATTTTGGAGTACAAATAAATTCATTAACACAGTTTGATGCAAATTTAGATAGTGCAAGTGAAGAAGGGGATGATTTTACTACTTTAGCAAATCAATGGTTAAATGATGCGGCAAAAGAAGTTATATCTTTAATGCCTGCAAATTTAAAACAAAAGTGTGCACAATTAACTGTTTTAAATAATGCTGCAACAACAATGGATTTAGATAGTATTGGAGATGTACTTCAAGTGACTCGTAAAAATGCTGATTCTGGATATCATATGCCTTGCAGAAAGATTCCAGGAGCATATGGAGATGCTTCAAATGATTCAACAAATATGATGTATTATGCTACTGCTACTGACCCTGTTTATTGGACTACAAGCAATAGCTCAGATGCAGCAACATTATTTGTAAAACCTACACCAACTGCAAATCAAACAGCAAACGTATATCACATTACATATCCTACAGTTGACCATGCAGCTACTTCTATTGATAATTTTCCAGATGAAGCTGAACATTTAGTTGCATTAAGAGCAGCTATTACAGCAGCACAGTATAAGTTAAATTTTGAAGAAGATATTGAATTGTATGGAGGTATACTTACAACATTAAAAGCTCAATATACTGAAGGTGTTCAAGCAATGAAAGCTGGTGAAATAACACCATTACAACAAGGTAAATAACTATGACAGTAAAAAATATAATAGACCAAATAGAAAAGATGTTTGGAAGACAGCCTGAACAATATATGCTACAGTTAGTTAATGATGCACTTGATGATATTTCTGCAAATAAAAGAAACAATACATCATCATCAACAACTGATTTAGAAGGCTATAAAAGATGGTATGAACTTACAGATGAAGTTATTGATATTAAAAGAGTTGAAATTAAAGATACTAATGATAGATATGTAATGATACCAAAACTTACAGATTCGCATAAAATTTTAAGAGAAGATACTGAATCAGCTGATGATTCATTAACGTAGGAGATATATGGCAACAGATAAAAGAACATATCCAAATGATTATTTTGCTTGGTATAATGATGATAATAGAATTGCAATTGTATGTGAAGATACAACAACTACATCTGGCGAAAGAACAAAAGAAAAATATGATAGCTATCAAGGAGCTGATGTATCAAGTGGTTTAAGAATAACATATCATTCTAAATATACAACTGTTAATTCACCTACTAACGATTTAAAAACAAATGCAGGACTTGATTCAGGTATGCATGTAAGTGTTTTATGTTATGTAAAAGCAAGAATGTTTGAAGATATGGGTGATTTAGAAAAAGCTCAATATTTTAGAGCAATGTATACAAAAATGATGAAAGAATATCCTTTAAGAAAAACAGGGGTAAGAACTTTAGCAGTACCAAGACTATAGGAGTTATATGGCATACAATTCAACATCATGGACAACAGACGGTAGCACAACAGGAGTAAGTGTTGGCAATTATAGTTTGTATGCTTATTTTGGTATAGGTAACGGAATATCAGCAAATTGGGCAGCAAATACACATATAGCATTGCCCTTTATGGGATATCCTCAATCTTCAGCATTGGCTGACAATCCTTCATTAGGTACATCAACTGACCCAGCAACATCACTCACAACAGCAGATGGAGCAGCTACAGATGCTTCTTTGTTTGTTGCATGTATGTGGTATGTTCCTGATAATATAGTTATTGATGGAGTTTATTCTATTGAAGGAGCAGATGAAGCAACAGGAGACACTACAAGAATGCATCTTATGTCTTATACATTTACATCTGGAAGCACTTCATGTTTAACAAATGGAAGTGTATTAGCAAATAATAGTGATGTTACAAATGCAGGAAGTGAACAAGCATATTTATCAACATGGACTATAAATAACAATACTGTAGATGCAGGTAAAGTAATTTTAGCAACATTTAGAAATGATTCAAATAATTCTGATTATTCAGTAAATATTGCAGTTAAATACCATTTAATATAATAAGGGGAAATATGAATGGATTTTATAAAAGAACTTGAGTTGTACAAAAAACAACAAGAACAAGTTAAAGAACTTTTCATTAAACTTCAAGGGAGAATTGAAATGTGTGAAGAGATTATTGAAAAAGAAAAAAAAGATAAAAAATAGTTTTTTGAAATAGAGGTAAGTATGACTAATAAACAACAAAGCGTTGTTAGGAGAGCTATTGTTACTCCTGATAAACACTTCCCTATACACGATAAGAAGGCCATAAAAATCGTTTGTAAGGCTATAGAAATTGTAAAACCAGACATTTATATTGATTTAGGTGATACTGGTGAATGGGAGCACTTTAGTATGCATTATTGGAAAGGAAGAAGTGCAAAACCAATGGAGGATTTAATTCCTTTATTAAATAAAGATGTTAAAGATGTAAACAAGGGAATGAATATAATAGATAAATCTCTTGATAAAGTAAATTGCAAAGAAAGACATTTTGTTCAAGGAAATCATGAAGTTTGGCTTGATAAATTTGTAATAAGATATCCTTACTTAGAGCAATACAAAACAGAAAATGCTTTAAAGATAAAAGAAAGAGGTTATGAATATCATCCATACAATAGAAAAAAACTATTAAAAATTGGTAAACTTAATTTTACTCATGGTAAATTTGTATCTAAGTATCATTCTTTTAAACACTTAGATGTGTATGGCGAAAGTATAATGTATGGACACACACATGATTTACAAAGACACACTAAAACTAATGCAGGTGGAACTATAAGTGCATGGAGTTTAGGTTGTTTAAAAGACATAGAAGCAGATGAAGATTGGCTTAGTGGTAGATTAACTAATTGGAATCATGCTTTTGCTATAATAGATTTTTATAAAAACGGAGACTACAAAGTTGAAGTTGTTGAAATAATAAATGGCAAAACCTCTTTATGGGGACAATTAATTGACGCAAAATAGGAGAAAGAAATGGCGATAGGAACAGCCACAATGACAATCACAATAACAGAATCAGTTGACATGAATGATGCTGCTGGCGGAAATACTGTTGGAGATACATCAACATCAATTGCCGAAACAATAACAGTTAATGATATATTTAAAAGAATTATTTCATGCCCTACATCTGAAATTACTTTATATACAACACATGCTTCAAATGTAGCAGGAAGCACTTTTGATGAAGATTTAATTAAATATGTAAGAGTAACAAATCATGATGGTTCTAATTTTGTTACTTTAAGAATTACAGATGCTAATAATGATGAAGCAGCTATAAAATTAGCAGCAGGTAATAGCTTTATGATATGGACTCATAAAACAGCTATGAGTGCAGCAGATGCAGCAGATGCAGGAGCAGTTAATGCAGATATTGTTAGCATGGAAGCTACCGCTGATACTGGTGCGTGTGATTTAGAAATTTTAATTGCGAGCTAATAAAAATGGATTGGCTTGTTATACTGGAACGCTATGGCATTCCTTTGGTTGTAGCAGTAGCATTTTGGATATTTATTCAAAAACAAAATAAATTTATTCAAGATGAACTGCAAAAAGAGCTAAGAGAATCCTTTAATCGTGTTGAAGGGATTATTATCAAGTTGATAGATAACTCCAAACGACAACAATTGGAGCAAAAAGGTATCGAAAATAGCTTTAAAACACTAGTTACTATAATAGCCGAATTAAGCGGCAATGGTTTGAAAGACAAATTCTTGAGAATGCAAGAGAAAAATGAAAACAAAAAATACTAGGAGAAATAATGGCTAATATAGCTAATCAGTTTACAGGTCTGCCTATAGAAAACCTGATAGCTGCACCTTTGATGGCAGCTGCTGAAGGACAAAAAAGCCTTGCAGCAACAACTGCTCAGTTTATAACTGAAGTAGGAATGGATAGTAATGGTAATACAAAATCAGTTGCTTTTAAATATGAAGACGGTTCAGAAGCAGTTGCATTAGATGTGCCTTTATTATCAATAATCAATATACCAAGTTTATGTGTAGATAGTATTGATGTAAACTTTGAAATGGAAGTATCAACTCAATCAGCTAGTAAATCATCTACAGATTCATCTGCAGAGTTAAGTGTTAAAGGCGGATTTGGATGTTGGAGTGCTTCATTTAAAGGAAAAGTATCTCATCATTCTGAGAATAGTAGAAAGTCTGATTCATCTGCTAAATATTCAATTGCAGTTAAAGGTAAACAAGAAAAACCTGAAGGCCTTATGAAAGTGTTAGATATGTTAAATAATAGTATTGGAAAACAAAAATCTGCACCTGCAAGCGATGGACAAGGTTAAACAAGGAAATTTTTTAGACCATCTTACAAAGGGCCTTTATGATGCTGTGGTTCAAGCACAAGCGTTAGCAGAGAATCAACATATAGAGGCCTTGAGTAAATATGTAAATGAGGATGGAACTCCTAAATGCATGAGGATGGTTATTAATGGAGAAAATGTTATGGTTCCTTTAGCCACATTAGCTCCACAAAGTTCTATAAAAATTAAAGAGTTAACAATGGATTTAAAAGTAAAGTTAACTAATTTTGGTAAAAGAAAGTCTAAATCAGGCGGAGGTATTTTTAAAAAACAAGATGCTGGTGCTGTTAGTGTAGATTTAGCTAATTCAATTTTACCAGGTAAAAACAATTATGCTAATTTAAAAATAACTTTTGAAGGAACAGAACCTCCTGAAGGAGTTGTTAGATTAAACAATCATTTAATAAAACAAATACCGTAATGAAAAAAGATTTTGAAACAGATATAACATTACATCTAGCTAGAATATCAGGAGATGTAGGTCATATAAAAGAAAGAGTTGATGAAGTTGTTAGACATCTTGAATTAATGAATGGACGTTTAAGAGCTGCTGAAAATAGTTTGTCTGCTCACAAGGCTGTAGGTATTACAATGGTTACCGTATTGACAATAGCAATAAGTTTAGTAGGAATATTGCAATGATACAAGCAATTATAGTTAAAGCAATAATAGGTAAAATTATGGATGCTATTGAAAAAGCAGATGATAAAAAAATTGCAAGTAATCATGATGCTAGAATTACAAGATTAGAAAAAATGGCACATCCTCAAGCAGATTGGGTATGCTTAGAATGTAAATGTAAAGCAACAAGAAAAGAATTACCAACTAAAAAAGGAGATAAGTAAATGGGTAAGATATTAGGTGCAATAGCTACTAAATTATTAAGCCAAAAAGTTATGATTGCAATATTACTGCAATTAGGAGATTGGCTTGTATTAAGAAGCGAAAATAAACTTGATAATAAAATTTGGGCTGAAGTAAGAAAGGCTTTCCACGAATCAAATGGCTAAACAAATATTAAAAGTTACCGATTTTACTGGCGGAGTAAATTCTTATTCTGACCCTAGGGATATTCAAGACAATCAATTTGCACAAAATTGGAATGCAGCACTTGATAAAACTGGTATTGTTAGATATTCAGGTGGTGGTATTAAAAGTATAACAAACCTTCCTCAAAGTAATACAAAACAAATTAATGGTTTTGGATTATTTAGATTTTCAACTGATTATAGTATTAACTCTTTAGATTCTGATTTTAATGTAGGTATTGAAACAGGAACTATTGAAACATATTCGTCTCAAACTAGTTTTGTACTAGAAAATACTGATACTGTAAGCTCGGCTAATGATTACTATAATGGAATGACTATATTAATTTATAGTGGCACAGGAGCAGGAAAATCAAGAAATATAACTGATTATGTCGGAAGTTCAAGAACAATTACTTGCGATTCATTTGGAGTCGACCTTCATGATAAAGATGATGGAACTCCTTCATTGTATAAAATAATACCATGGGGAGTTGATGGTAATTTTGGGAATCAGGCAGACCTTGATTGGATAACTGATGGAAGCACATCAGGATTTCCTACTGCTGTTGAGTCACCAAATGACGAAGAAAGTGGAGATTTTTATTTATTATCTAAAACAGCAACAATTTCAGATGAAAGTCATCAGAGTTTAGGATATATTGAATATAAAAAATCTTTAACTTTAAAAGCAGGTATTACTTATACATTATCTTTTGATGCTAGAGCACAAAGAAAATGGCTTAATTATGTATCTGATGGAGAATCTGATGGTAGTGTAATAAAATCAGACCAAGTTCCTTGGATATATTTAACAAGTGCAAATGCTAATTTAGGACTTTTTTCTGATGGAGAAAGAGCTAAATTTATAAGTATAACTGGAGGCCCTACATACTCAAGTCTTCAAGCTAATTATGTAGATAATGGTGATTTTCAAGATGGAACAGGTACTGGTTGGTCAGAATCAGATGATGGAAGTGTTTTAACTTTTGCGGAAGATGCTAGCAGTACCGCTTATGGAGGGCATGATGGAACAGCAGTATTAACGTCAATTGAAGGATTTACTTTTAATAATGAACCTTCAGCATATTTACATACAGATAATATGGCTTTATCTGAAAATACGCCTCATCATTTAAATTTTTTATATGCATCAACTGATGGTATTGCATACTCTGTATATGATGTTACAAATAGTGCAGTTATAATTCCTTGGACAGTATTACCAGCAACTGATTCTGCTTCTACCTATCAATATGCAAATGAAGAAGTTGATAATACATCTGGATATGGTAAAAAACAAGCACAGTATATTAGTTTTATGACTAACAATAATGCAACTGCAGATGCTATAGAAACAAATGTACAGGTAAGATTTGCTCCAATTAAAGCAAGTTCAACAGCTAGGCTTGCAGGTGTTGTTTTAAGAAAAGGAGTTTGTGATTTAAATATAATGTCTTATAATGGCTCTGGGGCATCTCCATTTTTAGACAATCAAATTACAGAATGGAGTAATTATACTATAAAATTTAAATTAACAGAAGAAGAATATGGAACCGAACAAAGTGATTGGGTTTTTAGAATATTTGGAGGATTGGCTACACATAGAGCAAGTGCTACAAATTCAGAAGATACTCAAGCTGTATATATTGGAAATATAAAATTAATATCTGAAGAAGCAGATACAATAACGCTTTTAAATGACAATGCTTCAGATGGTTCATATATTACAATGTATTCTGATTCTAAATCTAATTGGGATACAAATTTTATTAAATGGCCTGGTTTAAGTTCAATGCCTACTTATGATTATATAAATGGAGCTTTAAAAATATCAGATGGTAATTTTAATAATGAAAATGAAAATTTATTAGTATACAGATATGATAGAAGATTTTTAAATAAATATTTTAATTCTGGCTGGGTAGTATCTAATAAACCGCTTTGTGATTCTCCAAATGTTGCTATAACTGCAACAACAGAAGATGGAATATTTGGAACTAAATTTAATTGTATAGATTATATAAATACATTGTATGCAGGGCTTGAATACAAAAATGCTAACAGGCAAGACCCAGATAAGTATTTACATGAAGAATCTGGTTTAACAGTTGTTCAAAGAGGAATAGCAGCAGATAACTCTTTTTGGATGGATGGACATTGGACAAATTGGGATATGGATGAAATTGATAAAGGTGTACTAATAAGATATGCATATCATAATGAAAATGCAGGTATGCTTTCTGACGATGACCAACAAAGACCTGATAGTATGTTAGGAGGACAAAAAGGTTATAAAGAATCTCAAAACATAGAACTTGTAAATTTAGAACAAAGAACTGATTCAGAATCAGGGGATAGTGATAATTATACTCCAAATGCTCAACGTCATTGTATAGGAAGAGGTATAAGAGGTCACGCTAATTATTCTCAAAACGGTATTAAATATGGAGGTCATAATCCTATATCATTTTTTATATGCGGACAAGATACTTTAAATCCTGATGCTGATATGCATACTATTATAGGAGCAGATAAAAAAATATCATCATTAGTTTTTGAATTTATACATGAATTTCAATCAGCAAGAAAAGTAGGAAGCAATGAAAATGAAGTGGCTGGAGGAACTGTTCCATATTTTAAAATAGATGTTTATAAAATTTCTAGCAATATAAAACCAGATAATACGTTTAGTAATATTAAGTACAATGATAAAGCAAATGGTCAAACAATTTTAATGAAACAATTAGCAGCAGATAGTCTTGATACATATTTTACAGCATTACCTACTACAGAACATTTAAGAACAGAATATGTAGGAAAAGGAGACCATGATGCTAATAGAAGTTTTAAAGATAGCGATTTACAAGAATTGGAAATTGTAAATATTCAAAATCCTATGGATGAGTTAAATGGAATGTTGAAAATAGGAACTAGAGTTCAAGGACAAATAACTTTTACAGGAAACGACAATATAACATCAAATGACAGTTTATATATAACAATAGAAGAAATATCAACTGATAGGTTTACATGGGCTTTTTCAAGAGGATTAGAAGATGTAGATAATACTGCAGGAGATACTGATGGTTTGCCTGAAATGGATTATACTTATAAAAAAACAGCAGCTAGATATACAAAAATAATAATGAAAAAATTAGAATTAGAATTTTATGGAACAACATATGATGAAAATACTAGTAATGTACAAGAAATATCAGATGATATAGCTCAAGTTAATTTTAATTTTGGTGCACCTGATGGTGTTGATGGTGCAGGTTGGGGTGAAGGTATATTTAGAATTGCTTCATCTAGCGTCAATATATTTGATGAAGAATCTGGATTAAACGAAAATTTAAATGAAAATATAGGAGCTAGTACAAGTGGAACAGGAACTATTTCTTTAGGTTATGCTCCAACTATTACAGTTCATTTAGCTAATTCTATATTAAGAGATAGATATAAAAAGAAAACTAAATTTTATATGAAGAAAACTGAATCAGATATTTGGTATTTGCAGTTTTTTATTGACCATGAAACAGGTCTTTTGCATTCAACAACATCAAGTAAAAAAATATCAGGCACTATAAATGAAAATAAAGATTCAACTATGTGGTCTCTTGAAAGAGAGGGAATAGCTAATTTTAATGAAGTTGATAGTTATGAATCACAAACAGGAATATCTCAAGAAAGTGGATTAGCAGCTAATAATGCTCTTTTAAATTGTAGATATAAAACATCTGTTGTTGCTAATAATAGATTGTATGTAGGGAATGTTGAACAAAATGGAAGTATATATGGAGATAGAATGATTAAATCTCCAATTAATAAATACAATATATTGCCATCAACAAACTTTATTGATGTTGCAATTAATGATGGTGATGAAATAACTGCACTTGCTTATTATAAAGACAAATTATTACAATATAAAAAAAGAAAAGTATTTGTTATAAATACATCAGCTGATTATGAATATCTTGAAGATACGTTTGACAATATAGGTGTACAAAGACAATGTCAAGTAGTAACAACTCCAATGGGTATTGCATGGGCAAATTCAAGTGGTTGTTTTTTATATGATGGACAAAAAGTAATGAATCTTATTGATGGTAAACTGGGTACTGAAGCATTTCAATCTGGAATTAATAACAATTATTGGACAATATCTAATAGTGATATACCTGTTATTGGATATATTAAATCAACTAAAAAAATAATTGTTTCAAAAAATGCAGCATCGCATACTATTAATGCTATGCCAACAATGTGGCAATTTGATTTCATATCTCAAGGATGGACATTTTTATTTCAAAAACAAAAAGTTCAAACAAATAATACAGCTTTTGCTCCATCAAACTTTATTAATGATGAAAACGGAGATTTATTATGGTATTCAAATGATGGTAATGCTATATATAAATGGAGTGATTCACCTGTTACTAATTCGTATGCTACAAATTTAGATAATTTTATATTAATAACTAAAGATTATGATTTTGGCAATCCATCTGTTAGAAAAAAAATATACAAGGTATATGTCACATTTAAAGCAGTTGATGATAGCAATGGTAGCGGAAGTAAAACAGCAGCACATTCAAATATTAAAGTATATTTTGCTACAAATGGTGATTTAAGTGATGATAATTGGACAGAATTTAGCACAAATAGTAAAAATTATGATACTACAAATGGACTTAGCGATGGTGCTTCAAGCGTAGAATGGATACAAGCAGAATTAAAGCCACCAAGTTCAATTAATAATGTAAATTCAATAGCATTAAGATTTAAAGGAGAAACAACTAATATTCCTAATGGATTTGAAATTAATGATTTTAGCATAGTATATAGAATTAAACGTGTTAAATAATGTTAAAGTTATTACATACAAAATTAGACAAACCAAAACTATTAACAACATTTCCAAATAATTCTACAGGCAATGATGGTGATATTGTTATATCTACTATATCTGGCAAAGGAACATATATTTGTGTAAAATCAAATGGTCGTTGGTATGCTGCAAATAAAATGGAAGATTTAAGCAATATAGGCAAATCATCTTTTAACAAACTATTATTAAAAAAACTTACTGTAAAAGAAGTTGAAAATGCTGGGTCTGATACTGATAAATTCCTTGTTCTTGATTCTGGTAATCAATTAAAATTTAGAACTGGCTCTGAAACATTATCTGATATAGGAGCTCAAGCATCCTTAGCATTTGGAATATCTGATACTAATGTTACTAAGTGCGGTGCTGGTATAGTAGATGATGATTTTATTAGAGTTAACGGAACAACATTTGAAGGAAGAAGTGCATCAGAAGTAAGGTCAGATATAGGAGCAGGAACAAGTAGTGTTGGTGCATTAAATGATTTATCTGATGTTACTTATTCTAGTGGTGATTTAACAATATCTTCACTAGATACAATAGTGAGTGGTGCATTGACAATAGATTCAAGTGATGATATAGAATTAAATGCTGATGGTGGAAACATAATATTTAAAGATGATACTGATACAATGTTAGATATACAAACAACTAATTTAAAAAGTGAAGTACCATTATTAATTAAAGAATCTGCTGATGCTATTGCAGATAGTGCTGGTTATGGACAATTATGGGTAGACACAGCAACACCAAATGAATTAGCATTTACAGATGATGCTGGAACTGATATTATAGGTGTTGGTAAATATCATTATGAAACAAAGTTTATAGGATTCTATGCTGGACAAACTGCACAATATATACCAATGACTGGCTATATAATTGAAAAAACATCAACTGGTAGTAATAATGAATTTATATCATTTGTTACACCATATAATTGCACAATAGAAAAGTTTATTTACAGAAGTGAAGTAGCACAAGATGGAACATTTAGTTTAAGGGTTTTAGAATCAAGTGATGATACTGAAGTACCAGCAAGTGTAATATATAGAAAAGATGCTACTATTGATATAGATGATGATACATTTTTAGATTATGATTTAACTAGTCCATCTACTGGAAGTGATTATGCACCATTAACTAAAGGTAAAATTTATGCAATTTATATAGCAACACCAGCAGTAGGCTATGATTCAAATATAACAATAGTTTTTAAATGGGATATAACCAGTTAAATGGAAGATTTGTATATGAAGAGAATTATTATTATATTTAAGAGCCGAATAGTAGATAAAATTTAGGAGAACATTTATGTCAGCATATACCGCATATCAATTAGCACAACCACAACAATCATTATTAGATAGTATGACTACAAGAGGTTTTGGTACTGCTGTAGACACTACTGCAAAAAAGAAAGGTATCATGGATGAAGCTCAAGAAAAAATTGAAAAAGCTTTTAAAAGGTCTGAAAAAAGGTCTGAAAAATGGAAACCAGTAACTACAATATTAGATACAGCACAAGGTTTTGTTACACCAGAGACAGCAGCTATATTAGGAGCAATATCAGGAACTTTAAGTGGTTATGATAGAAAAAGAGCATATGAAGGATTAGAAGGTGATACTAAAAACATAGGTAAATATAAATTTATGGATGATTATACAAAAGGCGTAAAAAAACAAGTACGTGGTTTAGAAACTGATTCTGGTGATGTATTAGTATCTGCAGGCACAGGAGCATTAAAAGGTTTTTTAACTGCAACAGCAGGTGAAGCAGCAAGCAAAGGTATAGATAAAGCAGCAAATGTAGCAACAGATGTAGTAACAGATACAGCAACAAAAAGTGTTGAAGAATTAGCAAAAGATGCCAGTCAAAAATTGGTAGAAGAAACTACACAACAAGGTACTAAACAATTAACAGAACAAGGTGCTAAACAATTAACAGAACAAGGTGCTAAAGATTTAAGTTCTGAACTTGTTTTTAAAGCTGACGCTAGTGACGTGTTTGGTAAAGGGGGCATTGATACTTCAAGTTTAGGTAAGCTTGGAGATTTTGATGTTAGTAAAATAAAAGATGTATCAACAAAAGCTGGAGGATTTAAACCAGAATGGGCTGATTGGATTAAAAACATACAAAAACGTGGTGGAAAAGATTTTTTATCAAATTTAATTGACCCTGAGGATATTACGGGCAGTCTTGCTAGAATAACACAAGCAGGTCAAGGTATTTTAGAACCATTACTAGCGTATAATAAACCGTCAGATTTTAGACTTTTGACATTTTAAGGAGATATTTTATGGATATACAAGCATTATTAGCACAATTAAAAGGAATGGGATTAGTAGGAGAATCTGCTGGATTTCAAGATTTGTATAATTTATCTGGAGAACAAATTGCTGGCAGTTTAGGTTCTTTATATGATGCACAAGGATTGGAAGGAGGAATGTTTAATCCATTCTCAAAACAAGCATTACAAGCTACAAAACCTGGTGCATATACAGGCATGATTGAATCTCAAGGAGCATCAATATTAGACCAGTTATCAACGTCATTAGGCGGTCAAGCAGCTAGACAAGCAGCTGGTGGATTTGCTGGTGGTAGCGGATTTAGACAACAACAATCTGGTGCAAAAGATGTATATGGGCAAAAAATGACTGGAGTATTGCAACAAGCAGGTCAGCAAAGAGCACAAGCAATGGGTAGTCTTGGTGATGTTATTGGCCAATGGAAAAAAACAGCACAAGAATTTGCATAAAAAGGAATTAAAATAAATGGCATATCAAACGTTAGACGATTTAACTCAAATCATATCATTATTAAGCAGTTTAAGCGACCAACAATATAGAAAAGAAACAAGAGAAAAAAGCAATGTTAATGATGTTTTTCAAAACATTGGTAGTGCAATGGGAGTTGTTAATAATGTTGATGGTTTGACAAATTTGCAAAACAGTTTACATAATATTCAAGATAGTGCTAATGAGTATGGAGAAACTGCTATTGGTTATGGAGTTATGAATGAAGCACTTAAAAGTAAAAAAGCACAAATTGGTTTATTTAATAGTGCTGTTGACCAAGCCAATGATATGATTAACGGAACAACATTTCTTGAACAAACAACTGATTTTACTGCTTTAACAAATCCTGATAGTGATATATATTCTATGATTATGAACGAAAAAAATGCTGATGGAACTCAAAGATTTCCAAGTATAATAGATTGGGTATCACAAGAGTATGGTAAAACTGATAATTTACAACGAAAATTAAAGCAAGGAATAGATAGCGGATATAATTATAACAAAAAAAATATATCAGACAATGATGCATTTGATAAAATTAACAGTTATAAAAAAAGATTAGATGTTGCAATGCAAACTTTACTAGGGGATGAAGTAATAACTCCTGATGAAGCTAATTATATTGTTATTGGAGATAAAGAAAGTTATAATACTGTTAAAACAAACAAGCTTAATCAAATAGGAACAGGCATTGAAGAATATGATTCAATGATTAAATATCTTGATAAAGCATTATCTGGAACTTCAGCATATGTAAAATCAACAAAAGAATCTACAGAAGATGACGATAAAGTTGACTCAGAATTTATGGCTGATATATTTGGAAGTTTAGCAAAAGAATTTCCTAAAGAAGAAGACAGGCAAGCAGCAGTAAATAGTTTAAGTGAATTTGGAGTTGATTTAAATTCAGCATATTTAAAAACAGAACTTATTGATGCACAAGTAAAATATGAAGAAGCAAGAAATAAATTAATAGACAATTGGAAAATGTGGGATGGCTATGATTATCAAGGAGCTTTTTCTAAAAAAAATACTTTAGGAGATGATACGGATTTTGGAGATTTTGCAAATGATGATGATGCAAATAAGAATAATCAAGAAGAACAAATAGAAGCTGATTTTTTAGATGAAACAGAAGACCCTGAACTTAAAATATTTGAAAATTTAACTTTAGAGCAGCAAAAAGAATTTATTGAAAAAAGAAAAGATAGAGTAAGAGAAAAAATGCCAACGCCAGAAGAAAAATTAGAAAATATGGGAGCAGAAGCATTTATTGGACAATATTTAAAAGGCAAAGATATTTCTAAAGATGAATTGACAAATATTTTAAATAATAAATATTTAGGAAGTCCTTATTTGGCAATGCCTCCTCAAGATTTAATTAAAGGATATGATAATGTAATTAAAAATCCAGACAGAATAAAATCTTTTAATGAACAAGTTGAAAAATATACAATGTTTATAGATGAATTTTATAATATGGAAAAAGATAAGGCAGCAGATGCATTAAAATCATTTTTAACTGATTCTTCAACATTAACAGAGGCTTTAGATTTAGCAACGCCTGAAGATTCTCCTCCAAGAATAATTGAAAGTGACCAATTCAGGTGGTCAGTAAATAGAAATAAACTTGGAAAATTTAAACAAAAATTTAAAAACGCAATGAAAAAAGGTACTTCTTTAGATGAATTTATTAATAATAATTTAAATGAATTTAGAAATGTCGCAAGAACATTGAAATATGGCAAATACTGGATTAAAAAGTCTAAATAATGATTAATCCACAAAAAGCAGTAGAATGGTATAAGAATAAGTATGGAAATACTAATTATTCTGATGAAGATATTTATTCTATTGTGCAACGCAAATTCCCTCAATATGAATACCCTGATGATAATCCTTATGTAACAAAACGAGAGCCAGAAACACCAGATTATGAAGAGCAAAATCCTGGATTATGGGAAAAACTATTAACCGCAAATTTTGCTGATAATTTTGCTGAAGATAGTGAATGGTGGGCAAATGCATACAACAAATCAATGGCTGGAACTGTTTATGAAATAATACATGGTGAAAAAAAATATGATGTTGACCCAACACAAGGATGGTGGAATGAAGTGGGACAATTTTTTGTAGGCATGGCATCTCCTATTGATGTGTTAGGATTTTTTGGAAGTGGTGCAGTTGGTAGTTTAGCTGGAAAATCATTAGCTAAAAATACTTTAAGAAAATGGGCGGTCAATAGTTCTAAAGAATTAATTAAAAAGAAAGGAGCTTTAAGAAATGTAAGCTCTAAGTTTTCAAATTTATTAGCAAATGAAGCTGGTTTAGAAACAGGTTTAAGCTTAGGCATGTTAGGTGCAACACATGGAACTTTATTAGAAGCAGCAAAACAAAGTAGTGAAATAGAACAAGGATTGAGAGAGGGTTTTGACCCATGGAAAATGACTTGGGAAGGAGCCAAACATGGTGCTAGTAATATTGGGACAGGCTATGCTGCTGGATATTTAACAAAAGGATTAATGGCACCAAAATATGCAAAAGCAAGAGCTGCAAAAAATCCATCGCAACAACAAACAATTACAAAATTAACAATGAATCCTGTAGGGCAGGTTGCTGCAGAAGCATCTGTATTTACAACTGGACAAGTTGCTCAACAATTAGCAATGGGAGAGCCTGTTGATACTGATTCTTTTATGTCTGGTTTATTTATGAATTTAGGTATTGTTGGAGGCATGAGAGCTTCTACTAAAATATTAAGAATAGGACAAGGTGATTTAGAAAGATTTACTGCAGCTAAAAAGAAATTTTACAAGGATATTAAAGGCGAACATAATACGCAAAAAAATGCATTAAAAACTGTTGAAGAAACATACACTAAAAATGGAGAAACTCCGCCAAAAGAAATTATAGAAAAATTAGCAAGTCTTGAAGTAGAAAAAGAATTGTCTGATGTTGTTTTAAAAGAGTTTGGAACAACTTTAAAAAATGTAAACGATAGAATGAAATTATTAAACAACAAAGCTCCTGAAAAATGGACTGTTGAAGAAAGAGCATTTGTAATGAAAAATAATAAAATTCAAATGAATTTACTTTACGAAGTATATCGACAAATGTCTGCAAACAAAGAAATAGCTTACGAAGCATATGCTAAAGATTTTGGAACTACAAAAGAAAAATTAACAGCTAATGATAAATTAATCATAGATAAAATGATTGAAAATAAATTAGCTGCTGTTGAAAAAGGAGACAGAGTTCTTAATGGACTTTCTACAGGAGATAAGAATGCCATAAAAGAAATGAATGAACTTATGGGAGAGTCTTATGATTATAAAATAACTGAAAAAAATAACAAGTTTGAATTATCTGTTGAAACTCCAAATGAAGAAAAAATATTGATTGGAACTTTTGATTCAAAAAAAGAAGCAAGTAATCAATCTGCAGCAATAAAAAATATAATTAAAGATAAGCTTGAAGGTCAAGAAGTTGCTCCTGAAGCTCCTTCTAAAGTTACTACTAAAGTTGTTAAAGAAACTCCTGGAGAAATAGCACCAGTTTCTGAAAAACCAGTAATCCCAATATATTCTCAATATGCTAAAGTTGGAGATGTTTCAAAAAAACCTGTAAATTTAAGAGACAATAAAAAATCTACTAATCAAGTAGATAGTGAGATTTTATCTGAGATTAAAGATATTAAAAAAATGTCAACAGAACAAAGAGCATTGCAAGATGTAAGCGAAACAATACCTATGTCAAAAGTTGCTTATGAAAAGAAAATCAAAGAAACAAATTCTATATTTACTAAAAAACCAGCAGGTTTAAAACCTGAAGAAATAATAGCACAAAATGCTCTTTTAACTAACAAAAGAACCTCTATAGTAAAAGAAAAAAGATTAGAAGATATGAGTCAGTTAGATAGAGTTGTTGTAACAGATTATGCTAAAAAAATAGCAAGAGAAGATAAATCGATTGGCACAAGTTTAAATATGGTTACAGAGCTATTAGTAAAATCAAAAAAAGAAGGTAAAGATTTAAGCACTATTGATATAGTAGATATTGCTAAATTTTTTGAATCAAAATCAATAAAAAGCGATGGAAGCATAAAAAAACCATCCACTAATTTAGGTGCTGCATTTTCAAACTTTTTTCAATTTGCTTATAAAAATAAATATATTGATGTTACGAAAGGTGTAGAGTTTCATGAATTAGCAAGATTAGAATTTTCAAAATATAACGAATATGTTGTTAAAGGTAAAAATCCTCCAAAGAAAGGTGTTAGGAAAAAAACAATTGAAGAAGCTATTAAAACTGGTGATGAATCTGTTGAAATAGCGGCAAAATTAGGAGCTAGGTATTATATAAGAGACCAAGAAATTAATAAAATAGCAGAATTTGCTAAAGATTCTAAATCATTAAATGAAATATTAAAATTCGACAAAGATACAGGAGAGTATTATTTAAAACTGCCTTTAAAAATAGCTAAAACTTTTGAAAGAGAAGTGTGGATTGATAAAGAGCTTTCAACTCAAATAAAATCATTTATTGAAGGAGGTGGTTCTTTAAAAGGAGCTTTAACAAAAGTAACACAATTAATTAAAAATAAAGTAGGAACTGACAATCCAGATAGTCCATTTGTAGATTTAAGAAGAATGGGAAAACGAATTGGAAAATTAGATTTTGATGAAGTCTCTAAACAAGATTACATGTTTGGTCATAATAAAAACAGAATTGATGCTATCTATAAAGGCAGAAGGGAAGGCTTAACTTTACAAGAAAATATAAAATTTCAAAAAGAACTTCATAAAAAAATGAAATCACCTATTGAAGAGTTTGCACCTAAATCAGAAAAAGATTTTTATAGACCTAAGATATCAGGAGAAACAAGCAAAGAAATACAATTAAAAAGAAAAAGAATATTTGAGAGAAATTATCCAGAAATCAAATATGAGCTTGAAAAAGTATTTAAAGATAAAACAGTCCCTGAAGATGCTGTAGGATATCTTACAAAGCTTGAAGATTGGACTGTTGCTGTTAAGCTAGGAAAAGCTCCATCAGATACAATACCTCATGAAATATCGCATTATGTATTTAAATTAATGAATGCTTTAGAAAATGGTATTAAAACAGAAAGAATACCTATAACTAAAAATGAAGCATATACATTAAGGTTAGTAAAAGAAGCAAAAGAAATATTTAAAAACAAAGAAGGTAAATTTGTTGAAGAAGAGGCTGTAACAATGATGGGTAAAGCAATTGATGGTATGATTGAAAAGCCAATGATGTCTAAAGTTAAAGGCTTCTTTAAAAGATTTAATATATTATTAAAAAGATTATTTAACAGAAAATTAGACAAAGAAGAAATTGCATACATATTAGGCAAAAGAGTTTTAAATAGAGCAGGAATACCTAAATTAGAAATACCTGGAGCAAAAGAGTTTATGAGGCCAGTAGACATGCCTGTAGATAAACTTGTTGGTTCTTTAAAATATGAAGTAAGAACTTCTGCTAAAAAATTAGGTTTAAAAGAATCAGATTTAATGAAGTTTGTTGCTGACACAGCAGAAATTAAAAATCCATCTAAATTTAGAATAACTTTACCAAAAGATTCATCATCTGCAAAATTTGAAACAAAAGTTGGTGAACTTGGTGATTTTTACAATACATTAAAATCATTCAATCTTGAAAAATATGTATCTAAAAAGAATATGATTGAAAAGTTGTCTGCAATAAAAAGAATAGAATCAACAAATGTTTTAGAAACACAATCAAGAGTTTCTAAAGGCATCACATTACAACAACAAAAAGATATATTATCTGCTTTTGGAACTAAAAATGGAGACATATATCAAGCAACTTTAAAACAATTAAAAGATTATGCAGATTATATATACCAGCAAAAAGCTATAAAAAGAGATAATATTGATTGGATAACAAGAAGCGAAATAGATAAATTTGTAAATTCAGATGTTGCTTCAGGATTGACAAGAGCAAAGCAAGAAGGTTTGATGTTGTTTGGAGAAGTTGGCGATGCTATTAAATCATTTGGATTAAAAACTCTTGGCAAGAAGCTTACTAAACATTATGCAATTGAACAAGGCAATCAAGCTCCTTTATTATTTTTTGAAAAGAATAGTATAAAAATACTAGGGCCTGCTAGAGGTGCACAAAAAGCTCAAAAAATGTTTGATAATTTATGGACTTTAGACAATCAAGGAGAAATGTTGTTAGCACAAAGAAAATGGTTAAATGAAAAAATTAGTGCTGGTGATAAAAAAAGAACAAAGCAAGGGGAAGATTTTTTTAGAAAAGCAATTAAAGAAGAATGGTGGAACACAGTTGATAAAAAAGGTGTAAGAGGAAAAGATTTAAATAAATACATTAACATGGAAACCAAAGAAGGGCAGGTTGCTGCTGAATATATGAAATTAACAAATGCTTTTGGAAAAGAAAAATTAGAATTATCTTTAGCTAAAAGAGCTAACAGCCAAGCTGAATATGAAGCAATGGTGAATATGTCTGATGTAGATTTTTACAGCAGTTATGCAGCAAGAATGTTAACGAATCATGCTAGAAGAGAACTAAGACTTAACGGACAAGCTCAACAAAAAATAATTAATAAAATGGCATCTGAAATTGCATATCAAGAGGCTGTAAGAAGATATGGTAAAAAAGCTGTAGATAAAGACCCATCATTGTTAAAAAAAGGAGCAGAAGGAGAATCTGCATGGGATTTTGGTCATGGACAAGCACTTCTTAAATTTAATGATTTAGTTAATTTTAATCCTGGAAAATTATCTATTAGTAATTTAAAAAAGAGAGGACAAATACAGGAATTATATCTTGAAGACTCGAAAGGTAATTTAAAAAGAACATATGAATGGAATTATGAAAAAACTGTAAAACCTTATGTATGGGGAATGTCTAAATTTTATGCGACACTTGAAATGTTTCCAGAGATGGTAAAGTTTGATGGATTCAAAGTTGCTGGCATGAAAGAACAAATGGCTAATTTAAAATTAGGAGAAGGCAGAACTAGAAAAATGGGCAGATGGGTTGAAGAAACTATTACAAAACAATTAGGCTTAGATGTTTCATCACAGCCATATGATATCTTATATCAAGGTATGGGAACAAGTGCAAGGTGGGTATCTAAGGTAGGGTTGTCATTTCCAACTGCTGGATTAAAAAATATATTAACTGGTCAAACACAAGCATTGTATACATTTAGAATGGCTGATTGGTCTAGAGGAATGCTTGATTTTTTTACAGCTGATGCTAAAAAATATAATAAAGCTGTAGGCACTAATGCTGAAGGAGTTGGAAACAAAATATATGAAGGCGGCAAAATGGATAGAATTTTAGATAAAGCTGCTTTTAGATTTGGTTTTATGAGACCAACTGAAAAATTTAACAGATTGTCTGTTGTTATGGCTGCTTCATATGACATACAAAGACAGATAGGAAGATTAATGAAGTATGCGGAGGGTGATAAACCTTACACTAAAGCAGTAAATCGATTAAAAAAGTTTTATGAACTTAATGAAAAAGATATAGCTTTATTAAAGAAATATGGCGATAGAGATGGAGCATCTCATTTAAAAGGATTTGAAAAATTTAAAGCTCAAAGAGAACTTGATAATATTCATCAATTAATGAATACAATGGCTCACAGTAAAACACAAGGTTCAACTGCTGATTTATTTATGCCTAAGTGGAGTGGTTCTGGATTTGTAAAACCATTAACATTATATAAAAGAATGGCTTATGCTGCTACATCTAATACAATTAAAAATACTAAACATGCATTAGAAAATGGCAATATATTAAGACCTGTTATGGGTATGACTGCAACAGCTTTAAGCGGGACTGCAATGATTGGTATTTATAAAAGTTTGCTTGGAACAACAATGCCTAAAGAAAATGCTGATTGGTGGACAAGATTTAAAACTATTATTTGGAAAGGCGAGTTTCTTGGATTGTTTTCTGAATTTTTCTCTCCTCAAGCAGACATGGTTCAATCAATGAATCCTGCAATAACAAATACTTTGTGGTCTTTGAACACAGCAATAGGGGAGTTAACAGAAGGAAAAGCTACTTTAGGTCAAGCATCTCATGATTTTTTTAAAAAGAATATTTCAATATATGGAAATTATACAAAGGTAAGAGACAGAACTTTAAATCCTGAAAATAGAGATAGAATTAGAATTAATAAATTATGGATGAATTTTGAACAAGATGTGTATGAAAAACCAGATGCAGAATTTGAAAAAACAACTAGAACTCCATATTTTAGAATGATAAAAGATGCATTAATTTTTAAAGACAAAGAAACTTATTCAAATATTTTAGCTTCAGTATTTGTCGCCCTTGCTCATGACTACTATAGAACAAACAAAGCAGTTAACAAAAAAACTGGAGAACCTAGTTTTAACATTGCATTTGAAATGGCAAACAAAGAAATACAAAAGAAATTTAAAAACTTAAATCCTAACAGAGCTACTTTTGATAAAGAAAACAAAGCAAAAGCAGCAAGCTTTTATAAATGGCTTAAAAAACATCCAGAATTTAAAGACATCGCTACAAGAATGATAGAAATGGAAGGTGAATATAAAAAGAAACTTTCTGAATACAATTCATTTGCTATGAAAAGCTGGTCAAAAAAACAACTGAAAGATTTAATCAAGTCATTTGACTGGAAAACAATTAAACTTTAGAACTCCATAAATCTTTAATTGGTAACAATACCAGTTGACTCATATTATCATCACCACCCATAACCATTTTTAATTTACCTTGATTTTGCCTCTTTTTTATTAAAGTTCTTAATTCATCAACTTTAAATATAAATCCGCCCTTAATCACGTTGTTTACGGACAATAAATGTATCCATACACTTGCTTTAGTTGTAGATAAACCAGATGGTTGTCCTTTATATCTTATTTCTATACAAATATTGCCAGTTGTTTCCCATATATCTCTTTCTGTTTTTATCTCTATCTTTGTGTTGCCTTCAAATAGTTGTTGAGTAAACTCCTCACCTATTCTTCCAAACAACATATCCTCCTTTACTTTCAAGTCGTGTGACTTACAATATCCTTCTTCTAATGGCATCCATTCTCCTTCATGCTCTATATAAGCATTGTCTTTGTATTTGTTATAAATATCAATCAGTTTTGTCATCTTCAATCGGCAAGTAAACTTCTGCATATGCATCACAATTTGAACAAGAGAAATTACTTACAATACCTTCTCCATCAAGTCCATAATCCTCATAATCAAAATCATTACCCCATATCATATCTTCTTTGCAATGCCAGCATTTCATTTATCTATACCTCCATATTTACTTTTGTATCTTTGCATAAGCATTCCAGCTTCAGATGTTTTGTTAATCTTTATCAAATGTTCTATTTGTTTTTGTAGTTTTCTTTTTTCTGTGTTTAATTTGACTTTCTCTCTTTTTCTTTGATTTGCTTGTTTTTTATTCCCCATCAAAATATCCTTCCTTCGCATAATGACATATCAATATTGCATCAGCAGTTGCTAATGTTATTTTTTTAATGTTAGGATATAGTTCTTTAGCTTTATCTTTAAGCCAGTTTTTTCTATCCCTTGATATCATTCCTTTAGGACAGCCAAACCATTTCATCCAGTTGTTTGGTAGTTCTGTGTATGTTTTTACTTCATGTGATGCAGCTATACCTAGCCATTGTCCATAATTAACACCATATGTAAATGCTCTACTTGATGCATTGTTAGGTCTTGCCCAAACTCTTTCCATCAAAAATCTTACGTCTTCTGGTGCTGTATCTCCTATTGCAGATAAAAATGTTGCCGCCATATCTACAACCTTCTTAGGACATTTTACAGCTTGTATGTCTCCTTCTTCATCAATTACAGTTAAACCACCGCTAACACCTGGGTCAACTCCTATGTACTTAAAATGGGATTTTTCCATCAATCATCTCCTCTATTGAATTAAATATTTTACATTTATTGCCTTGATATCCTAAATCTACAGAACCACTATCTCCATATCTAACTTTGCCCGCAGATATTGTTAGGACATTCTTGCCTTTTCCTTTCTCTCCTTGCACCTTATAATCATAGTATGTAAAAAATACATTCTCAGCAACTTGTTCTATCGCTCCACTCTCTGCTAAATCAGATAGTTGTGGCTCAAATGTTTTGCCTCTATATTCTATACCTCTATTCAATTGTGATGCTAAAACTACAACAGCACCAGTTTCTTTTGCTAACCATTTATAATCATTAACAAGCTGTTCTATTTGCAGTCTTCTCTGGTCTTCCTTGCCTTCGTATGAAATCAATTGGATATAATCATCAAATATAATATCTGGTTTAAACTTCTTGATTTCACTTGCAGAAACACTAAAATCTCTGATATTATCAAACATCAAAAACTTATCGCCACTATACTTTCTTTTGATAAACTCTAATGTTTTATTAACCTCTTGCAAATCATTGTTATTAAAAACATTCTTTCTTACCATAGAATATGATAGTTCTTGTGATTCTAAACATATAATCTTTTTAAGCAGTTCTGAATTAGGCAACTCTCTACTAAAAAACATGGCCTTGTATCCAGATTGCAATACATTTGCCAACATATTTATAAGAACAGTTGTCTTACCATGTCCAGGTCTACCGCCTACTATGGTTATCTCTCCTCTAGTTAGTCCACCAGCAAACCTATCAAGACTGCTATATCCAGTTTTAATAAGCTTAGATTCTTTATTCTCTATCGTATCTAATGTTTCAGTAATAATTTCTTCAATATCAGATTTAACAGATGGTCTTATATCCATCAGTTCTCCAAATACAGAATGTGCTTGACTTATAGATTTATATACATCATCATTATTACCAAGTGCTCTTTCTCTTATTTTATCTGCATGTTCTATTATTTGTCTAAGTAGGTATTTCTGATAGATTTGTGTTGCATAAAAAGATGTCGTCCCTTCTGCACAAGTTTCATTGTGGCAATCCACAACATATATCTTGTCTAGTCCTTCATCTATTTCGTCTTGTGTTATTGATGTGCATACGGTTAATACATCTATATGCTCACCTTTCTTTCTCATTTTTGTTATCTTATTCCATAACAATTGTGCCTTGGGTTGATAAAAAACACCTTCTTTTGTAAAGAATCTAGCAACATCTTCATAGTCACCAGGTTGTTTAATTATCGAGCCAAGAACAACATCTTCCGTCTGTTTGTCGTACGGTAATGGTGTTCCCATGTTTCTTCTCCTATTGAACAGATTTTTATACTGTTCCTTTTTATTTTAATGAACTTTTTATCGTGTGTAATGTAATAATTTTAGACATAAATCCCCTATGAGTCCTAGTAAAAAAACTCATTTAGGAGGGGATATTGATTTAAAAGATAACTAAATATCTAATGAACCGTACTCTTTCTCCATCAATGTTCTTATTCTAACCATAACGGTGTCAATCAAGTCTTCTGTAATTAAAACATTATTTTCGCTTATATTACCTAAATTTCTTTTGTAATAAGCTAAATCATCTTTTAACCATTCGATGACCAATTCCCTGTCTGATTTTCCTGCGTATCCTCTTGGCAATTATTCTCCAGTATTGCTTGAACTTCTTCGGTTAACTTCTCTAACTCTACTTCATTTACTTTATATACCATACTATCATCACTTGTAGGTATCAGAGTTATAGGCTCTCCCTTGAAGTAAAGTCCCCAATTATTTCTGTTGAGAACCTTGAGGATTGTTGTTTTAATATTATCCATTTTGTCTTCCTCTTTTTCTATTACTGCTCTTTTTTTTTCTAACTTTTCTTCGTAATTGAGAGCATCATCAATACAAAGAAATTTTTTATCATCACTTGTCAGCCACACTATCGCCAGTTCTTGCTTCAGCATCTTCTTTAGCTCTTTTCTCAATGTATTTTGATAGTTTTTTTTCATCTTTGTTTAATGAGATATAGTTACTTAGAACTATCTCCATCTCCATCATTCTGTTTTTTATTATTTCCGTTCTGTTTAGTGCTTCGTTTGCTGCTGCTGCTACTTGTCTTATTGTTGGCTTTTTTGACATCTTTCTTCTCCTTTTTTTCTTCGACCACTTCCTCGACTACTTCTTCAACTGCTTCCTCTGTTTCTTCTTCATAATCAAAAACAGCCTCATCTAATTCATCCAGTTTTGAACACATACCTCTGATTGTGTTGTCTAACTTCTGTATTTTCATTTTAAGATAATCAATATCTTTTTCCATGTCTATGGCTCTACCCATTTCTTTCTCCTTGTTGTTAATTAGTGGGAGGAGAGAGGGACAGTTTGTTGTGTTGTGGGACTGCCCCTCCGCTCTGGCTTTCGCTATTTCGATATATGTCTATACACAGTTGCTCTCGACACTCCCGTTAGAGAGACTATTTTGTTGACTTTTACTCCAAGTCCGTATAGTACATTGATGAACATTCTTTTTCCTGTTCCAACTTTACGTTTAGAATGGTATTGCATCATCCGCTCCTTGACTTATTTGTTTATCTGTTCCGCCTTCCCATGGTTTACAGAATTTACAATCCCAGTATTGTCTGGTCTTGCCATCTCTGTCTGTCCATGGTCTGCCTTTATCGACTACAGCTGTAACAGCCTTACCTAGCATATCTTGTGCTGATAATTTTGGTAACAGCTTAACTTCAATAACTTCGCCATTAACTTCTTTTTTATCAGTACCACATTGTATACCAATTGTTTCACAGAATCTCATATAACCAGTATTTCCAGTAGAATTTGATTTAAAGGTATCATTTGCTGTCGGTTCTAAAAACCTCCATAATTTGCCTCTAAATTTACGTCCTACATATGGTTTTCCATCTGTGTTCACCATACCACCTACATCGCTTTTATAGCTATATTGGTTTTTTTCATTGTCTGGTGCAACCTCAACTGTATATGTAAATAATTCAGCCTTGTGCTCGCCTCCTTTTACATTTACAACTTTAGTTTCAGACTCGATTATGTGGCATAAATACTCGCCTTTAACATATGGTATGAACTTTGTCTTTGGTTTATTGTCGCCACCTGGAATTGCAAAGCTTTGCCCTCCAGTAGCATTGTTTAGTACATCAGTTACTTCTGCCATTATTTTTTCTCCTTATTTGTATTACTTTTCATGTTGTTTATTTTTTCTATACAGGCTTCGTAGTTATAAGCATTGATGTCCATGCTCCTAACTTTTGCTTTCAAATCATTCACAAACTTATCACCTTGAGGTTTTGCCACCTTGTACAGGTCTTCTTCCTCTTTTGGTGTTAAAGCATCTGGCTCTGGTAAATCTTCACCAGCAAAGATATATAATCCTAATCCATGCAAGGCAATTGTTTTAGCCAAGGCTCTTTGTATGCTTGTATTGATATGAAAAGCATTTGGTTTTTCTATCGGTTGATTTCTATTGTCAAGTACGGGATGAATTTGTGATAGTGATACACCATCAACTTCTACCCATACATCAACAAAAAAACCACATTGTGTTACAAAGAATGGAGAACCATCCTCTGCCTTTGTTACTCCGTATCTAGCATCTGGGCATGTTTTCTTTAAAAGACTCCATGCATGTGCCCAAGATAAATAAGTAAACTTTCCTTTTTTCTCAGAATACTTACTAACATCTTGCTTGTAGAGTTTCATGAATGTGCTTTGTGTTGTTTTGTTCATATTCACTCCTATTTTGGAGGATTGCACACACCTCTGAATTGACAGTATTTACATTGCCAGTCTTGTACTGGTGATACTCCAATTCTAAAAGGCGGTAATCCTTGTTCATGTTCTTCTTTTACGTTAGTCCAGAATAGATAAGCACGTGAAACGTATGTCAACGGAACTGTCACACATCTCATACTGGAATTGTTTTTATTGTAGTAATACAAATACATTCCATCTAACCTACCCATCTTTTCTTGAATAGCATATCCATATGTCCCTAGTTGTAATTCATAGTGAATGGAAGGATTAAAAGTTTTTTTCCTACCAAACTTCATCTTCCAAGACCAATCATTACAAGTTTTTATGTCAAATAGATACACCTCCTTGTCTTTCTTCTCAGCTACGATATCATAAAAGCCTCGAACGTTTAATTCTTCTATGAGTATCTCTCCTTCTGTGTGAAAAACAAAACTTTCTTTTTCTTTATTTTCTTTTTCTTTATCTCTATTATATATATCTCTATTATATATCTCTAGAGAGTGTTGTATATCATTGTGTACAACGTTTCCAAGTCTAAGCAATCTTTTTGTTCCATCATCCATATCTTCAGTTGCCTGTGCTTGAACTACAGATTCAAAATATAATTTCCTAGAACAAGAACCCGCACCACTAGCATGATAGAAATGTTCTCTATTCTCGTATCTTTCTATGTAGTTTTCTTCTTGTTTTTTATCTAGGTAGTTGTTGTAGATAGCCTCTATGTCAACTGGACTATTTTGATTCACTTATTTCTCCGTTTCCATATTTTTTAATCAAATGCCTTAACCACTCAGAGCCAGAACCCCAGCCATTCATAAGTGCATTGCCTCTAAACTTTTTCCAAGATTTATCGTCAACGTTTGTTATGCATATTGTTTTTTTATCACTCATATTTCCCCCTTTGGTAATATAGTTAATATATTAATGATAGATTGTTACTATCAACATATATTTATTATTTTTTATTAGCCCTTCTGTGTCTCATTCTTTTCTCATAGCTTATTTTATCTTTTAATGCAAGTATGATTTCTATCATACACATCACAAAAACTCCAGCTGATGTAATCACAAGCATTAACATTAATACTGCTTCAATCATTCTTCTTCCTCTATTTCATATATTAATTTATCTACTCTGGCACACCAGCGACTCATTCTGCTTCTGTCTACCATACTATCTCCACTTAAATCAGAAAATATTTCTTTTGCTTTTCTAAGCAAGTCAAAACATTCTTCGATATCTCTAATTCCTCTTGCCATTTTTTAATTCCTTGATTTCTTCTTTTAACACTTCTATTTGCTCCATGAGTAAACTTATCTCACGTAAGTAAACAGACATACTACTCCTATCATCTTCTTCAATCATGAGCTTAACTATCTTATCCATTTTCTCTCCTTATTTTTTTAAATAATTCTTTCATGAACTTTTTATCATCATTGATTCTAACTTTGGGCAATGCCCTAAGTAATTTAACCAATTTCCTTGTGCTTTTCAACATTCCTATTTTTCCTCCTTGTAATCTGTTGTATATAAATTACCATTAAACATAAAAACGTGTCCAGCACCATGCAGCTTTCTCATTTGAGCAAATGTTTGTTTAAAATACTTTTTCTCAAATTCTTGTGATGCATATTGTTTTGTGTTTGTTTTAGGTTTACTTTTTCTTTGTTCTATCTTTTTATCTTTTGGTTTGATATCTGCTGGTTTTGATGCCATATTTGATGTTATTAGGCATAACCATATTATCATTGCCCCTAAGATTCCGTATATTCCTTTAATCATTTTACCTACCCCCTTATTATGTCTGCTATTACTACTACTGCTAATATTATCATCAACCATTCCATTCTACTTACTCCTTATGTTTGTTATTAAATTTTAAGGGAGTGTCAAAAAAGGTGAAAGGACTCCAGAATAGCACCTCGATTGCGGTCACCCTAACAATTCTCCACTCCCTCATCGTTATCTCCTCGCTTTTTCTAGCACTTTCTGTATTTTGTTAAATACCACTTTATACTCTCTATTTGTGTAGCATTCAACAACTATCGGTTTCCAGCCAGTACTATCGCTAACGTTGTTATGCATATAAAACTCAAAAACTCCTCCTTTCTCATAGTTTTTTGACTTTACAGCAATAACCTCCTCCATCTTGACGTATGTCATTTCTTTGTTAAATGTATTTGTATCATCTGTTGCTTGTACAAACAACAAACCTATCGTTGTTATTATTATTTTCATTTCACTCATAGCTCTAACTCCTTTAATTGTTCATCTATATCGTGCTTATCTTCATCTGGAATATATATCCAGTATTTCATTAATATATCATACAGCAAATCTCTAGCTGATTGATATTTGTGTAATAACTCATCTCTACTATCCATTAGGTATCTCCTTCCTCTCTAGTTTATATGTAGGCATATCCTCGTATTTATGCACTTTTCCGTGCCTATCACAACTCCATACTATTCTATTCTTAGGGCAGAAAAACAGCATATCCTTTTCTCCCCATTGTCTATGCATATTCTTGTTCATTTTTCCTCCTTTTCTAAATATCTATCTAATGAATCAATCATAATATCCTTTTGACAACAATCGTCATTTTGTTCTTTTATAAACCATTTTATAAAACCTTCTATAATTTTATAATCTTTCATTTTTCCTCCTTTTCTTCAAATAATTTTTCATAGCAATGAACACATAGCCAAGTATAATATAGGTCGCAAAAACTCTCCTTGTAATCCGTATCAAAGTGTGTCTCGCATTCATCACATCTAACAATACTCATTTCTTTCCCCTTGTTTCCCAAAATATATAAAACACACACATTCCAAAACAAAACAATAAAAGTGCTAGTGTTATATTTATGCTCATTTCTGGTGTAATCTCTACCATATCTCAAACCCTCCAGATTCAATACAGAAATGTGCAAAATCCTCAACATTCATTGTATCAAATGGATAGAAGGTTGTCGCATCATTCTTATCTGCTTTCTTTCTTTGTTCCATTGTCTTTTTGTATGCAATTTCGTGTTCAATTGCTACTCCAGTACCAATCAGTTCCATCAGCTTTTTACCTAGCTTTTCAGCATCTTCAGCATTTAATCCAGCACCATCATTATAATGTCCAGATTGGTGCAAATCTTCTGAAATTATACCATCAGTAAAGTTATAACAGAAATCCCACAAAGGTCGCCAATTCCAAGCACTATTCCTAAAATAAACACCTGGATTTGCTCTATCAAACTCATCCTTTTCTTTCCAATATTTATCATTCAGTTCATTGTCTTTAGCTAGTATTTCTATTCTTTCACTAGGCTTTATTTTATTCATCTTTTCCAATGTTGGAAAATCATCATATGTTTTATTTTCTTTTGGATTTAATCCGTGTATGTCCATTCCCATTATTCTTCCTCCTCATGTATTTCGTGTGAAAATGTATTTTCTTGCATCCAATCTGCCCAACATTCTCCTTCTCCACATAATATATTTTCTTCACTATATTGACAAGCATAATAATTTGCCCAATATTCGTTACCTTCTATTTCTTGATGACATTGACTACATTTTTTCATTTCTTTTTCCTTTTCTTTTATTTGTCTAGTATGCCTCCGTAAAGAAGGCATTTCATCTATTGAAGAATCATCAGCTAAACTAGTTCAGATATTTCCTTTTCGTATGCTTTGTTTATTTCACTCCTTGTTTTTTTACCTACATTTATTTCTTTATTTGTATCAATTAGTTTTAATAGGATTAATTCTAATTCCCATTTACTAAGTTGTTCTATTTTCTTTTCTATTCCCATTCTCATTTCTTTCTCCTTTTCTTTTTAGAATTGTGTTGTTAATAATTTGATTACTTTTCTGTCTTGCCTTTTCTTTAAGGCCTTTACTATTTCTTCGTTTTCTAGTGCTATATCTGGATTAATTCCAGCGTGTGAACATAGTATCATAAAATTCATTCTTCTCATCTTATGCCTCCTCTTGTAATTTGTTTAAATGTTCATACAGTCCTTCAATTAAATCTTCGTAAATATTGGTTTGAACGTGTTTATATGGTTCGGAACCATCGCCCATATCAATCTCTGGTTTATTGGTTAATAGGTGGGTGTTCATAGCACAATATTGTGCAATATCATAATAATAAATTGGTATATTACTATCGGCTACTTCGTGGATTGTGTCGTGCATATCATCACAATTAATATCTAGTTCTTCGTGTTTTATTATATCTTCTAATTCTTCACAAGCTGAAGCAATTAAATCTTCAATAAAATACTTGTTCTTTTCTTTTCTATATTCTTCTATTGTTTCCTTTAGTTTTTTGTTTTCATTCTCTAATGATTGTATTTTATCCATTTTATTCTCCTTGATATTTATATTTATTTATACTTTCATTTCTCATCATAGCCAGAAAATATTTTGGTGGGTAACATTCTAAATCATTTTGGTTTTTGTTTTCGTGTTTTGTTAGTTCGTGTATCATTGCAATTGCTCCGGTTATGAACGCAATTTCTTCTTGTAGGGTTTTGATTGTTCCGTTGTTTTGCTTTTCCTCTAATAAATACTCTAATTCTTGGAGTGCTTTTTTTCTTTTTTCCATTTATTGTTCCTTTTTATTTTTTCTCGTGTTTGGCTTGTGTTAGCCAATGATGAAATATAAAACAGTTCAAATATTTAAACAAATAAAAAATATAAAATATATTAATTATATTGGGAACTTATATAAAATATATGTAGTTTACAGAACAAATAAAACAAAACAAGGAGCATTAAAAATGCAAGCAATAAAAACATACATAAAAAAAGTAAAACTAGTTAATCCATTAACATTATTTAAAAAATGGTTTCTAGCTGATATTACGCAAACATTCACCAAATTAAATAATAGTTTAGATAATAGGCTTGATAATTTAGAATCTAAAACAGATGTTGAGGACGTAGAGCGAAGAGTTGAGGACTTGGAGTATTACGACTTGCACGACATACAAGAACGAGCAGAAAATGCAGAAAATGGAGTGTCAAGCCACGAAAACAAACTCGGTGAATTAGGTGATAATATTATTGATATTGAAGGAGATATTAAAACAATAAAAAAAGTTGATTTTGGCGGTATTGCTGATAGGTTTGATGAATTAGATGAACGAGTTTGTAAAATGGGAAGAGATATTGATTATTTAAAACGATATTGTGAAAAAGACAATATTCATTTAAATAAACTAGATGAACGAGTTGAAACTCTCCAAGGCAATATTAATGCATTAACATCGGCTCACAATATGGCGGAAGAGTTAAACAAGGAAGCAAGAACAAAGAAACAACCCGCAAAAAAAGCTTCACAACTAGAGAAAGAAAGACAACTAGAGAAAGAAAGAAGCGAACAAAGTTTGTCAGACATACAGCGTTTAACATTTGAAATATGTCATTATTATGGAGGAATGTTTGATGTAAATGATTTTGACAATTGTTATGAAATAATGCAAAAATATGACGTTGTATGGAAAGGTAATAAAAAACAAGGAGTAAAATAATGAGTAATTACACGCAAGAAATAAAAGGTTTGAGCTTGTTATATTATATGATGAAACGTTTCAAAATGACATATGATGAAGCTATTGATGAGATGGAAAGACATAATCAAGATATGACATTTATCGTTGAAATGGGCATAGATAAAGATTACATAGTTAACAATAATAATAA
>VTLG01014539.1_pt1 | contig 43459 bp, 54 predicted proteins | sample 4694571 | NCBI WGS metagenome assembly VTLG01 (sample SAMN12604809, study PRJNA352737) | marine metagenome | biome: ENVO:00000447; feature: ENVO:00000209|ENVO:00000569|ENVO:01000036; material: ENVO:00002151; isolation source: viral sequences binned using virsorter ...
CTCGCCAGCACCATCTGCTTTGATGATGGGTTCGTTCTCAAAAGAAACTCCTGATGTGGTGATTACACCCTGCTGTACAATTCTTGCCATATTAGTGTCCGTTTATGTTGTTGCTAGGTTGTGCTGGAGTAACACTTACTGAAGTATCTGGTGTTGCCAGTGTGAATACAGCAGTACCCGCTGACGTTTCTGATATTACGTTAATGGCTGTACCAGTTACGTCGCTTAAATCTACTTGAGTTCCCGGCAATAGTTTAGTGTGAAAATTTGTGGTAGATGCGTCATCCGTACCGTACAACAAATATAAATTTGTAGAACCTACGTTTTGCATCAATGCAAGTTGGTAGTCAATACCAGCGTCCCAACCACCGGGATTTTCGACACTTGATGAGTGACTTATGCTTACGTTTGAAGGATCATTAATAGAAACATTTTTTCTACTAGAATCCGGAATTTTAATGGTAGCCATAATATTTTTAAAAAAGGGGGGAGAAAACCTCCCCCCATGTTAGAATTAAGAAGTACGACGACGACGAAAGACAATTGGTAAACAATTTCTTGCATCACCGGGAATACCACCGTGAATTGTCTGAGAGATGAACTTCAAGTAGTCACCGTAGACGTTCAAGTCCCAACTGTTTTCCGTATGGTCAACACTCGTAGTTGAGGCTGTCGGAACCAAGAACTGATCGGTCAAATCAATCTGACCATTCCAGTTCATGCCATACAACTTCTTCTTAGAGATGTTCTTACCAGCAAACTCGCGTGGCGGTGGGCCAACAGCGATTGTCTTGAATGCATCTGCACCACACAAGAAGGCAACTTCGTTAGATGCTGTAGTAGCACCAACAGTTCCAGAGGCAACTATTTTAGTATAGTTAGCATTTGGAATTACCTTATTGTTAACAACATCTTGTGGCTTAACCCAGTAACCGTTATCACCAAACCGAAGTGGGAATGGATCAAACTTAACTGTGATCTTACCAAACAAGTCACCACCAAAACCATCGTTAAGATAGTCTTTATTGGTAGAGGCAAGTTCGTGACCTCCAGACTTCTTCAAGTCTTCATCCCACAAGAGAGATGCCCATGCTTCTGTAGAACAAACAAGAATGTATTTACCCTTGACCATTTCAGAAGTTTTAGGAGCACCAAAGGTACGGTCGAAAGGTGCAGCTTGTACGTCTTCCTGTAAGACTAGCATAGCTTTATACAAGTCTTTCAGCGTAAGATAATGTACATTATCGTTACTTGCCGTTCCTGCTGTATCACCAGCAATGATTTCTCTGAAACCTTTACCGCCACCACTGTGGATTGCTGATTCGCCAGTACCCGTAGTCGAGTCATCGTTAGCATCAGCAGCACCACCTTGTGTACCAACCTTGCGGATTTGGTCTTGTGTTAAAGATGCTTTGGCAACACCACCACCCAAAGTTCTTGAGCTTGATAAAATACCAGCACCGTTCTTTGCTAGAAAGACATCTGGTGTCTGATACCACATCAAACTGCGAACAAACTGGTTGTTTGCATTCTGAATCTGACGAACAATGTCAGCGTGAGCGTAAGACAACTGGTCACGCCAGAAAGCCTCAAAGCTATTCAAGAAACGAAAACGTGTACTCTCATACCTGTGGTAAGATAGTTTTGCGGATTCATTTCGTTCACCAACTTTAAAAATGTCCTTCTTGGGTGCGTCAGCCAAAACTTTTGGTGCAAAAACCGCACGATCAACTGGACTCGGAGTTGGAGTCAACCCTTGAAGGGTGTCTCCCATATTAGGTTGCCATTTGATTGAACCGTACATGGTGTCATAGACATTCCATTTCGGAAACAGGGCAACCTCGTTCTTAACTAGGTAGAAATCCAACTTATTAAAGTTGTTGGATGCTACATTGGTAGCCATCGCTTGAGCGAGACTACTGGATGGATCAACTGCTGATACTGCCATTGTATTATAATTTAATTGTTAAAACTTAGTTCGTGTGATGCCCTTCACAAAAGTAGCGTGTCATGCCCTTGACCTAGAAGCACCTTTATGTAAGCAAAGATCGTGCCAGTATTTTATGAGAAATAGTCTGACATATCATCAGATATAGAGATGATGTCGTCATCGTCTCCTACAACTGCTGTAGATGTGGGTTCGCTCCGTAAAGAATCTTTCTTATTTCGCGTCTGTTTCTTAAGCTTTTGCGTCAATTCGTTCTGTTGCTTCGCCATAATCTGATTCATCACCCATAGATTAGTAGCCAATTCTGACATAGGATGGTTTGTGAATACTTTGGGTAAAACTCCAGAAAATTGTTTACGAAGCTCGTTTATAGAGGTTTTTCCGATATTTGGGATGTCAATAACTTTCTTGCCCATCTCCTTATCTTGTAACCATTTAAACTGCTTTCGTTGCTCTTCTTCTAGCATTGCCGTAGATTCTTTATAATCATTACTATGATTCTTCTGAATATTATAGGCTTTCTTACTGTAGTCTTTGCTTAGAGTTTGAGCTTCTGTAAGTGCTGATTGTATATCAATTTCAGATTCACCCGTTGGTTGATATTCTTCTTTACCAATAACAAGCTTACCATTCTTGTCATAACCTTCTATTGATTTCCACGGATTACCATTTCTAACAGAAACCAATTGTCTTTTCCAATGTGCCTGTTCTTGGGCAGCTTTATCATAATTAGTTACTAAATCTTGATATTCTGGATTCAATGTGTAAGCCTCTGGGTGTGACATCAAATCCTGAGTTTCTTCAGCAGAATCTTTCTTCTTCTTTAGATCTTGTAACTTTTTAGAAAAATGCTCATACGCAGTATTAGACATCTGTTTAGCAAATTGCTTATCTTCATCATCGAAACCCTCATAAGATCTGCCATCGGATTCTTTACCTTCTTCGGGTTCTGCCAAAGGATCACCAAGGACTTCTTCAGTAGATAACTCTTCAGTCTCTTCTGTTTTCTCCTCTGGTTCTTCTGTAACTTCATCAGTAGTTTCTTCTAAAGTTTCTTCTGGAGTATCTTCAGATTTTTCCTCTGATTCCTCTTCAGCTTCTTTATCTTGAAGCTCGTTGAGTTCTTCCAATTCATCTATTTCTAGTGAATCACCAACATCTATATCACCGAAATTAAACTCGGTTTCCTGTGTATCTGGTTGTGTCATTTATGATTTCTATTATGTCATCTGTTGTTTTCAATTGTGCAGCAATAATCCTAACTTCCGAGTCAGGTACTCCACGCTTGACTGCAACATATTCTACGTCTTTAACCAACTTCTCCCGCTCCAGTTTGAGGAGGTTGAGGAACACCTTGGTTGTTGGGTGGTCCAGCCATCCCCTGTGGGCTTGCTCCTCCAGCACCTTGCGAGTCTCCTCCCGAAAGGGCTTGGACTTGTTGTTGTAACGCTTGTAATTGTTGTGCATACGGTTGTGCTTCTTCAGTCATTTGTCCAGTTTGCGGATCAATGATTAAACTCTGTATGATTGCCATCATCTGCTGCATTAATTGTGCTCGTGATGTATCTTCCTGCATCTTCTGCAAATACTTAGGAGCTTCATCTGGAAACAGCATACTCAACATATCCTTCATGTAGTCTATTGCAAGAGCACTATTTTGCTGTATCACTGGCCAAACTTGTAACATCTTTCCAGCCTTCTCCTGACGCTCAACAACATCTGAATCACCCGCAGGTTTCATGTTGTATTTGTGATCTGTAAAATAACTTAGATCTATTGTTGGTTCTATTAAACCATCCAATACTCTTGAACTATAAATTTCAAAACACTTTTCGTAAATGCGTTTGATTGCAATACTAAACAATGCAACTTGTGTTGCTGACAACATCTGTGCTTCTGCTGTTGCAGTATTAATCTCTGTCGCTGTCTTGCGTGAATCTTGACGATTCATCGCAGCATAATTCATCTGTGATTGCTCCTGCGAGTTCTGACTAACCATAGCTTGAATCGCACTTAACATTGTTGAATTAGGTGGACTTAACTGAAACTGTTTAATGTTTGAATCAATTAATGCACCGGGAACAAACTGTACATTTGTCTGTTCATTACTCTGATTTGGATCATCTGCATCCTTTGCAAAATAAAAGTTTGATGCACGACGATGAGCAGTAACAAATGATGACATCATTGAACTGACTGCTTCTTGTATATGCTTGTCTAAGAATGCACGACCAACACAATTCTTGATCGTCATATCTTCTGCAATCATGTAGTGAAATACAACGTATGGATACTCTGTTTCGTAGATTTCTCCCGAAGCATCTCTCTTACCTAAAAAGAGGGGGCGTGGCTTGCGTAACCAATCGTTGCTTTTAGCTACGCAAGACCACCCTACTTGAACTACCCCATTGTCTCTAAACATAACTTTCTCTACTTTAAATAGAGATTCAGTTTGTTCATCAACTGGTTCGCCTACTAATGACTCGACTTGTTCCTTACTAAATTCTCGTGTCTTCACCATATCCAACAATTGTTCACGAGTAAAGTAATGCCTGTGCACCAACATACCACACGCTTGTATATCACGAGTGTCATCTGGAAATGCTATGTCTTCATAGTTAACGGATTCTACTGCAAAATGCCCGGGTTTTGTGTCGTCGAATTGTACTTCTGCTACACAATAACCATGAAGCTGCATACAATCTATTGTGCGGAATAGTGGAACCTGCCAACCATCATAACGTGATCGTTCTGTAAAGTCTCGCTCAAGTGGCCCTGTGTTAAATGATGGATCTGTTGAACTTGAAAAGACTGCTGTGCGTCTTGAGTTTACAATGTATGATACATACTTGGCTTGTTCACGACGAATGTTAGTATCAATGATGTGTGTTGGTATATAAATTTCATCTGGAGCTAAATAACCATCACGACGCTCCAAATCCAAATCAATATTTAACCTTCGCTGCTGTCTTTGATCCTGTGCTGTAATGTGCTGTTCGTCACATATACTTGCTAACTTATAAATGTTAGTCGATGCTTCTGTGTAGTTCTTGTAGTTGTTGTATTTCATCTCTTAACCAAGGGTTCGATTTAACGCTAAATCCTGCAAATGTTACTCTGTTCTTTCTTAAATTTAGTTGTTTTGGCTTAAATTTTTCAACTGGTTTTTTCTTCAGTTTCTTAGGTTTGATACCACGATAATCAGCGAACGCAAGTACAAAGGCATCTGCTCTGTCAGGTGATACATGACCTTTTGATCGTGCTTGTTTTTTGCTCTCAAGTTGTAGTTTATTTTGCGGTGTTACAACGAAGTATCGTGACGCAAGCTGCTTCCTCAGCTTGGTTTCCTTCGGAACCATTATCTCTCCATACTCAATTAACTTACCTACGCTAAACCAAAGTTCTGCACCTCTGTTTAAATAGGCCAATGCATTGTATGGTCTAGCTTGGTTAAGCACATAAACTATATTCCATTGTGCTTTTAATTGATCGAGTATCGGTTTACCTAATCCACCAGCATCACCATAGATGACTGACTGTTCATGATCTAACTTGTACTTTCTAAACAAATGTTCCAAGTGATCTATCAATGCTACTGTGTCTCTAAAGTTAAACGCTTCAACCGCTAAAGTTTTATTACCATTGCGTACAACCAAAACTTGTTCATCACCACCAGCAGACAAATCAAGCCCAGCTACATTATACGGATCTTCCAAATGTTCCAACTCATGTTTGTCCAAGTCTACAAGTTTTTGATGGTTGATGACTACTTGCTCATCCATACCACCAAACTCTGCCATTATCATAGACTTATACAGTGCTGATGTTTCTCCGTAAGATTCCTTGATTTCACTTATGTAGTCTGAAGATAAATGAGGACAATCAAACGCTGTTACATGATACTGATTCCAGTTACCTCCTGTGCATACATTGTAAAAGTGTCCTGACGGTGGACCGGGACTTGATACATCAACACGTTTAGTAAACCCTGTGCAACGTGCTAACGCTGTAAAAATTTCATCTGGTACTGACTTGGCTTCCGATACAAATATTGCAAGATCACCACCCGGCACAACTGGATGCCAACCCTCTGCTCTACCCGGTTCATCCGTTACAAATAGCTCTATTGTAGATCCATTTAACAAGTTTGTGTAATGTCGGTAATTCATCTTCCAGACTTGTGTACCAAACATTTTGTTAATGGTGTTCATTAACTGTTTGATGTACTTGTCTGTTTGTCTATCCAACTGATTACCTGACGCTGTAGTAACAATTGCAACTGCATTAGCACTACTCATGCAAGTCCACAATGCACACGGTGCAATTACAAATTGATCTTTACCAGAACCATTAGCTGCCCTAACTGCTGCTTTAAATGGCTTTGCTGCATTTGATGGCTTACCGTAGTCTTGCAGAATTTCTCTCTGCCAATCATGCAATGATATATTCCCCTCCAAGATGTCATCATCAATAACAGTCAACATCTCATAAGGATCTTTGAATTGTATATTACCTTCCATCAATCCAGCCAATCAGCTAGAAGCCCTTTCTCTGCTAAGTCTTCTGGGTTTTCTTCAGCACGTTTACGGGCTGTCCTTAGTTGGTTTGGCGTAAATAGATAAGGTTTGTCGTTACCTTCACCGTCTTCCAAGTATACGAATACATATTTGTTTACTACCCCGAATTTACGGTTCTTGTTTTGTACAGCAAACATCCTGCCATTTTTAACTGTCATACTTCTATTGCTTTATTCATTACCTCACGAGCTTTCTCTAATCGCAAGTTAAAATCTGATATGTTAACGTTGGTTGTTCCTTGTGGTGTCTTTAATCCTTGTCGTTGATCCAACACATAGAACGCTGCTTTCAATGCTGCGTTGTCTGCTGTTCCAGTTTGTAATGCAACTCGCACAACATCCAATGCTGTGTCTTCAAGTTCCTCAAACTTTTTCGTTAACGGAGTTTCTTTAGACTTTTGATTGCCATGCAGAATTAATTCTACGTTTTCCTTGTTGTAACCAAGGTCTTCTACAATCTCATCAACTGTAAAACCTTCCTTTGCTAATCTGACTATTTGTTGACTACTCACCGGGCTTTTTAGGTTTAGGAACACTATACCACGAAACTGATCCATCATCTTTCATCTCAACGTATAGACCCGGAGTTTTACCTGAGAGATCTACATCGCCGCCACTACCAGTTCCAGCTCGTGCATCGGCTTCCCAGAGAAAACCGTCATTATATTTATCAAGCAATTTTTTATCTTCTGGTGTTACATAGTTTATACTGCTTAAATTTCCATCTTCGTCTCTTCCAAAAACTAATTCTGTCTTTTTTGCATCCTTTGCCTGTCTTACTGGTATAGCACCTCCTGCAATAGCTTCTATTAAATCAGATTGCCATTTTTCCATCTGACCGCTTTCGACTTTCTTTTCTCTTAATCCTTTAAGATATTTTATAGTATCGGCTAATATTTTATCTGACGCTGCTTTAGCTTTAGCTCGTTCTTCTTTTTGTTTTGCTTCTACTTTTGCTGTATACTCTTTTAATTCTTTATTAACTCCACGTTTTATGTCGTCTGATCTCATTTTTGCCGCCATTTCAGCATCAGATTGTGCCATTGTGTCAAAAACTGCATCTGATATATCACGTCTTAAACCATCAAACTTGTCGAAATAATCTTGTCTTTCATTTTCATCCATGTGGGTATCTTGCCAAACCCGGCTAACTGCTTCAGTTGCTTGAGCTACAGCTTCTTCTGCTGTTAGATTTGGATTATTTGCCCATAGTTCCAGTGCTGATGGTACTGTACCACCGTCAATTGGTTCGGGAAGGGGTTGACCTCTTAGCACAAGAAGTTCGTCTTCGATTGGGGTTAATTTTTCGTTCATCTCTGCTTCAATCTCACGAACTACTTCTTCATAAGCGTACCAATCCGTCACCCATTTCGGTTGATTTGTTACTGGATCGTTCTCTTGTTTAACATAATTATTAAAATCTACACCTTGAATTTGCATTCTGTATTCATCTCTAATTGCGTCACGGGCGGCTTCAAGATTTGCTAGTTCATCTAGGTGAAACTTCAAAGGTTCGTCATTTTGTATAGGATATGGATTTAAACCATGATCTAACCAATTAATTGCACTTTTCGTAAATGCTTCTCTAGTTGCGTCATCAAATGTGCCTTCTTTTATTTGGTTGGTTCTATCTTCTATTACAACTAAATCTGTTAGTCTTTTAAGTGTATCTTCGTCTAGTTCTGCAATTTGTATATATTCTTGTCCTTTATCGTCTTCATAGCCGGGATCTCTAGGATCTGATGGTGTAACTGTATCTGGTTCAGTATACTCTACTGGTGTGCCTGTGATTGGACGTTCAAATGTTCCTGTTACAACACCTTCTTCATCTTTGCCTCGTTGTGGAATTGGATCACCTTTGTATTCTGGTATTAATTGTCCTTGACCTCTGTTAACGCCTACGTCTCGTGGATCACTTACAGTTGGCACATTGTCTGATGGTACTCTTGTTATAGGTCCACCCCCTCCTGTTTCTATGCGTCTTTTATCGTCTCTTTTATCGTCTCTACCTTCAACATACTGGAACTCATCATCTGCTATAGGTTTACCGGGCTGTATAAATGTTGTAGGTGGATCTAATGGTGATAGATTTTTAAACTCTCGTTTTGGTCCTTCTACCACTGGTTTTTTTCTGTTTGGATCGTATGTAAGTGTTATGCCTGTTTTTCTTGTCGTAAGTTCTGGTGAACCAAGTTGTTCACCCCAATTCATTTTTAGATTCTTTTGTGCTGAAGCTATTATTGATGGTTTATTTTTTATTTTAGTTTTCGGAAATATTGCACCTAACGTGTTATTAAATGTAAGCTGAACTGCTTTACCTCCAATCCACATTGTAGAGTGTAGAATATCTTGTACTGGATTCCCTGCTAATTCTGGTCTATTTGCTATTGAACCATTTATTGCTGATATAAAGTCCTGTCCTACAGTTACAATACCCTGCGGTAATAATCCATAAGGTCCATAAGCATTTACTAATGCCGCTGCATTCATTATCGCTAATACCTGAAGTTCTCCGTATTTTTGTGGATCTAGTTTCTTGAGTGCTTTTACTTCTTCATCTTTTCCTTGTATTATTCTTACTGAATTTGCTAATGATGTACCTGCATTCTGTAGTAATTTTTGTAGATTCTCTGGTGTAACTGATGGACCAAATGGTTGTTTACCTGACGGATCTGCTGCAATTCCTTTTGTTTGCCAAAGATATATCTGTGCATCACTAACTCCTTGCATAGTTTCCTCTATAGACTTTGATGTTCGATAAATAGGATTTTTTGCATATTTTTTCTGCAAAGGCTTTAAATCTGGAGTTCTTATTCCTACTGCTGCTTCTATAAATTTTTGAGCTTCTGTGAATACACCCGTTATTGCTTTAATCGCTGACTTATTATTTTCGTTATAATATTTATGTTTGTAGAAATGAAAGTCTTTGGCTTTTTGATAATCTTCTACAGTTTTACCTTGGTTGCTCGTTAACCATTCGTTAAGTTTAGGGAATAGTATTTCTCCTGTTGTTGGTAAATCTCCTCCAAAACTAATTGTTTTAGACCAACCGGGATATTGATATAACCATTCTTTACCTAATCCTACCTCTTTTGGCAATATAGATGTGTCTCTTACACCGGGATAGTCGTAAAATCTAAAGGCTTTTTCTCTAGCAATTGTATCTGCTTCAGTCAATGGACCTTCTTCTACTCGAACAGGCAACCCCCAACCATAAGCATGATCTGATGTTTCTGGATAAAACTTTTTTCCTAGATACGATTCAACATCTTGTAATAAATCTTGATTAAATTCCCAATCAATTGGTTTGTATTCATAAGCCATGTCATCATGGAATTTATTCTGATCCTTCCAAAATTGCTCGTCCTCTTCTACAAGGCCCTCTGTGTCATCTACTATTGGATCATCTACTATTGGTCCTCCTCCACTTCCTCCTGTTGTTCCTCCTGTGTCGTCTAGTGTGAATTTACCGGGTTGAACAAGTTGACCCCAAAATTCACCACCACCAAGCTGTGCTCTCGCAGGAGGTAAACCAGTGTCTAACACACGCCCAGCAGCAGTACCACCGGGTGTGTATTTTATTAATGGACCCTCAGCTAGAGGCTCTTGTGCGAAATTTTTTACTGGGTTATCTTGTCCAGACATCAAATAAATTTGGGTTGAAATGTTGTGCGTATTGAATCAATGGAGTTGACCGACATATTTCTAGAGTTCTCGAACACATGAGTAACATGAAGCAATGATCGTGCCAATATTTTATAAGATAAAGTTATATGTTTCTCATAGAGTTTTTGAGGTCATTTTTTCACACGTGGTTATAGTCCAGTAGGAACTCGACTTCTGGCCCCCCTCCCCCTTCAAACCCCTCTAGGCACAAAAAAAGGCTCTCAAGAGAGAGCCATTGTGATCACTATTATTATAAAACCCACCAGCCAAAATAGGCTAAACGCTTCAACTTCATTCATAATAATGCTTTAAGTTCTGCATACTCAGCAGTATCCATACCCGCCGCTATACACGCATCCTGCAAGGCTTGTAGATGCCCTTGAAGGTCTTTGATTTCCGAATTGGCAGCATCCTTCTCTTTGACCTCATCTTGCCACCAGCGATAATAATCATCGCGATGCGTTCTCACTTGTTTAAGAGTCTCGGTTAGACGCTCGATTTCACGGGCTTGAGAGACAAGCCTGTCCAATATGATTTTTACGTTTTTAGCCATAATATATGCCATTTGGCACCCCCAAAGAATGCCAGAATCAGCATCAATGTCAACATATTATCTCATGCAATGTTCTTGCCTTCTTATACTACTGATGATACTTTTCTTGTGCCACATGGCATAAATATGGAAGATAATATTATATACATATTCCCGCAGGATGGACAGTATTACGCTGTTCGCCATCCTGAGTCTCTTGATCATATCATTGTGTTTACGTTCAAGACTAAGCTTATAGATGAGTGCATGGAAGTAAGTGGTGATCCTATCTTTGTACGTTATGATAGTTGGGATCAATTTAAGCATAAAGGAGTCGGTATTGGTTGCCTAATGCCTTGTCCATATCTTACGCTATTTGATCGCAGTTGGAGTGATCCACAAGATATTCTAGGTGCTATGATCGACCCAGATAGGCAGTTAGAAATAGAAGCTAGTGACATTAAGCTTTAGCCATAACATTGTGGGGGCTTCGGCCCTCACTTTTTCAACCCCAAAAAACCTATATATTATAACTAACTAATTGTTCCTTTCAGTCACGCTCTTGCGAGTCTCTTCGAGTATTAGTTAGATACAGCCCGAGGGAGCGTCGTTCCTAGCTCCAACGATCCGGGCTGTCCAGAGAAACGCAAGCAAAAAATTCACAAAATAAAATTTATTTTTATCTTGTAGACTACTCCCCAGTATGAGACGCTATTCCCTGTTATGGCAAACCATGATGAAAAAATAAAAGAAGCTCAAGAAGCTTGGATCAAATCAACAACTGATTTAATGCAAACCATACTGAACTATAACCATTTTAGTTTAGAATCTGGATTGACAGTGGATCAAGAAAAGATTGTTGATAAAGTAATTGCTGAAGTTCAAGGCGACATGGAAACAATAGCAGAGGAAGCGGCGACTAATGCAATATCAAATGCTGATATTGAGGTTGAAGCTTATATCCGATAATCACAATGCCCCCGCAAGGGGGCTTTTCTTTTTACCATGACAGACATTGAATTAGAAAACATCGAGCAATTCTTTAAAATTAAAGAACTAAATAGTCAATTAACTAGAGAAATGCAGAACATTAAAGAATATCAAAACTACTGCAAAATACTTCGTGAAGCTATTGCTAAACTTGAGTTGCTAGTTATGGATTATCAATATTATAATATGTTAGATTATTATGAATATGAAATTGATTACTGGAAATACAGAATCGAATGCAAACAAGAAATAGAAACCATCTGGTTTAAAAAAGAGCAAACCCCGTAAGGGGTTTTTTAGTATATATAATTAAACAAGGCAAGGGCTTCTCATAAAATAGATGATTTATTGATTGATAGATGATATGTCAACTTGGCCCCCCGTTAATGCATTGACAGAAATATAAAAATGTATACATATTTATATATACATACCTAGATATAAGGGTACTTCAAAGATGACAAATCATCTATCAATCAATCAATCATCCAACCATAAGAAAGTTAACATATTTAAAAAATAATGTTTGCTTTTTTCAAAAGATAAGGGCAAACTTTCCTTGGTTATGAAAACCAAAATTATATCAAACCAAAGCGGCAAGGCTAGACTAGGCCTTGAAAACGACAAGGGCGAAACTATCGCTGAATTAAACTTGTCTTTACTAACATCAAACAAGGGCAAGACTCCCTTCCAATACTGGGCATTTGAATACAACGGCGATTCAGACATCGACTTGACTGACATTCAAGACTGGTTAAAAGCATTGCATGAAACAGACGCTATTGACTTGCACCCTGATGAATGGATTAGAGAAGCTTGTTTATATCGTCTTAATAATGGCAAGTTCAAGACTGTTCAAAAGATGAGTGTTAACGGCAAGAGAGAAGATACTTATTCAGATGATGAAAAATTAAACTATATTGCTGCTAGTCTCAACGGCGAAGCATTTAAGCAACGTGCAACAGGAGACGGCAAGGCAGCAGTACAGAAAAAACTCGACGCATCAGAAGCAAAGAGCAAGAGAATGCACGAGATATTCATTGAACGTCGAGAGCTTGAAGCCAAACGTTCAAAAGCCAAGGGTGATGTAGCAACCAAACTACAATCACAGATCGAAACATTAGACAAAGAGGCCGACTTATTATACTCATAAACATGGGGGGCGAAAGCCCCTCTTTTTTTATATCATGAACTACTATCTACAAAATATTAAAGAACGAGCTGACAAGGCCAAAGGAATTAAATCAATTCTAGAGGACTTAATAAACAACATCTCACCCAGAGAATATGACATCGAGTCTATTGACCTTGAGATCAAAGAACGAGACGATAAAATCAAAGAGTTAACGAAGGAAGTTGAGAGACAAGATCAACTACTTAGCGGAAAGGTAACACCATGAGAAAGATCACTAGACTAGCAAGCAAAGCATTCAAGCAGGGTGACCCATTCACTCGCGATAATACAGCAGTTGAAATCTACAATGGGCCAGAAGAAACTTGGAAGTATCTATTCTTGCATGGTAATTGTATTGCCAAACAAAAAAGAGAGAGCGGCGAACTACTAATCACATTAGCTGGTTGGCCTACTCCTACTACACGAGAAAGACTCAACGGTTTATTACAAACTATGGATCAACCTATCAGATTGTATCAACATAAGCACGAGCAATACTTGTGGAATTACGAGACAAACAAGAAAACAGAAATGCCAAGTTGTTGGCTTTCAGTCGATGAAATCGCACAAGAACTGGCAGTTTGAGAGACTACCGTATTCTGATAAGCTTACACCTAGACAGGAAAGAATATCCAGAATGCAAAGACAGTTACCAGTGTACAAGACAATGCATCATGAATACATGGTGCATTGTTCTTTACCATCTCTCACTATTTTATTCCCTCACAAAGACATACTAGCACCATGAGTCACACTTATTTTTGGGAAGTAACTCAACTAGAAGAGTGTGACCAAGACGCACTACAGACTTTTATCGGTTATACAATAATAGAAGATAACCGATGTATCACAACTGGCATGGCAGAATGTTGCCACACACAAAGAAAAATTTTGTTCTATCAATTAGATAAAGAAATGAGCAAAAACCAAATAGAAAGTATAGAAAAATGCATGAGTTCAATGTAAAAAGTAGGCCCATATTCAACATACATGGGAAACTAATAGAAGGTCATCGCGAGAACTATCGTGAAGACACAGGTGAAAGTCTTGCTATCGTATCAGATAGATACAAGATTGTTCATAACAAGGAAGTAATAGACAGAGTTGAATCTTGTCTTAAACTCGGAGAGTTTAAGAAGCAAATCTATTGTCCCGGCAATGGTTCTAGAATGTACGCTGTTTACGACTTCAAAGAGCAGAGAGCAGAGGTCACTAAAGGTGACATCATTGGCATGAGAATTACAGTTCGCAATTCTTATGATGGATCGTCAGGCATACCACTAGAATCTGGTGGATTACGTCTCGTCTGTTTAAACGGTATGACATCAACTGTAAACAAGTGTCGTACATCTGGCAGTCACACAACAAACCTAGACTTACAGTACATTACAGATTCAATCAATGCGGCGAAGGCACAATTTGCTCAGTCGATTGACAACTACCAAGTGATGCATGGTTGGAAGATCACGCAAACTGATGGATCAAACTTAATAAAAAGTCTTGTCAAGAGTAAAACACTTGGTGTAAAACGGGGTTTAGCCATAGAAGATATTTGGAAAAACCCTACCTATCAAAAGGATAAAGATCGCAACGTTTACAATTTATACAATGCGATCACGCAAAACTTAACACCAGAGATGGACAAAAGTTTTGAGCTAGTATCACGCACAAGTCGCAATGTCTTGAAGTTTCTACAGAACCATGTAGTAGAAGACAGTGGAAACCTAGTAAAATTCAAATGAATCAAATGAGATTTCTAGATGCATGGGGCGAACGAGAGCAGGGATCAGGTTCAAGCCCCAAAGAATATCCTGCTGAACCAATGAAGAAGTGTGTTATTACAATGTACTTTGAATGGAATCCAAACAGAGAAGAACATCCAGCAGATTGGAAATGGAAAGAACTACTGGGCGTAGATTACTTCGAGATAGAAGAGATACAAGACATTGAGTAGTTTAATCACAGAAGATAAGTTCATGGTAAGCCAGATTTATCATGCGAATATCTTGTCATGCCACGATTCCCCTGTCCTAGTGATGGGGGAGTCTGGCACAGGCAAGGAAACAATAGCAGAAATCTTGCATGGCAATAGACAACCAGCGTCAGGCTCAAGGCAGACTACAAATTTCGTACCAGTAAACGTGACAACTTTGCAAGAAGACTTATTTGAGTCATTACTTTTTGGACACGTTAAAGGTTCATTCACTGGTGCAACAAGAGATGTCACAGGATTTGTACAGCAAGCACATAGAGGCACACTTTTTTTAGATGAGATTGGAGAACTACCATATCACTTACAACCCAAGCTTTTAAGATTTATACAGCATAGAAAGTATAACAAGATAGGAGACGCTGCTGAGTATAATGCGACTTGTCGTTTTGTATTCTCAACCAATAAAGATTTACGCAAAGAAGTAGATGAAGGTAGATTCAGATTAGATCTCTACTTTAGAATCTCAACCTACATCATCAAGACATCACCACTTAGAGACAGACCACAAGACATCGTACTCTATTTGAAGCACATGGAAATCCCTGAGCCAGAAGAACTTACGAAAACAATTTTGACCAAGACTAGACTCCTTGGTAACTATAGAGAACTACAAAGTATAGTTGCACGTTATAAGACACTGGGAGAATTAATCATCTATTAACATCACCCAGCGAAAAAAGTTGGCACGAAGGTTGCTTATATATAAACCTAGTTATTTTTTAATATGACTTATAAGAAAGAAAAATTCATCGACGGAGATTTTAAGGGGTTCAGTTTTTTTACCCCAGTTTTTGAAAGTCTTGACGAGGTCGTTGAATCATACGGAGACAAGACACTACTTGCATTAGTAAACCAGCAAGTACAGACAAGGATCAGAGCGAAGGTTAAGAACTCTTTACCAAAGAACTTACCTACCTCAGAACTAGAGCGTTATAAAGACGAGCTATATCGCAAGCATCCTGACGGTACATTACTAACACAAGACGAAGCTACAGCATGGTCGCCAAGTCTCAAGGAATTGTCAGCAAGAAAGCTATTTCTACTGGCACAAGAAGAGTTTGCGAAGGGGAATAAAGAAACAGCAGAAAAATACATGGATCAATGCAAATCGAAAACGTTACAATAAACCAACTAAAGAAAACTACACCAAGAAGGTCTAGTTATTGTCCGTCATCTGCACAACAGGTGCAACCAATACTAGATAGATTAATAGAGTCTGGTAAAGATGCATACGTCAATGCACAACAAACAGGCTACACTCCAAACACTCTATACGTTAAGCTCAATGATGGATTCAAGTTCATTGTGGATAACTTCAATGAAGAGAAGTATACAATACTCAGGACAAAGACTGCTATACGCAAGACAGACGATGGAGTCATAATATACTTCAAAGATACACCAAGAAATAACTTAGTTTCTAAAGATTTAGACTATGAATATAATGATTCTATTAAATGGAAGAATGATTTAGAGACATGGTATAAGACAGCACCAGAGTCAGAATTGTTTGAGCGTAATGTCTCAGTCAATGAAGCTGACAGGGAATTCATTTACAATCTAGTCACTGAAGACTCAGAAGTAGACATCACTGATTCATACGTCAGGATAATGAAATAATGGAAATATTGTTTAATATCTTTTGTATTGTATTTTTATTATGGTTTGTCTCTGGAATGTTAGCTGCACTTTTCTCAGGAATTAAATGACAATAGAACAGCTACTAGAAATCTCAGTTGAAGAACTAGAATCTATGTCAGATTCAAAACTAATGGAGCATCTTGAACCTTATCTTAAACTAACTAAACCAGATGAATTAGAAGAGTTGAAGATACAAAAGAAAAGAAGGGGCAAAATAAAAATTGATTAAACTAGAAAAAGCCGAAGACCGTTACATTCTCCGTATAGATGCGTCAGCATATAAGGAGTCTGCTTGTTATCTTAAATTCTATTACACTACAGTACGCGGATTGCGTAGTAGTTATATGAATCACAAAATGGAATATGGTACAGCATACCATAAAGCATTAGAGACATTCTATGCGACAGGAGACAAGGCTGAGTCATTGAATCAAGCACTGTCACACTACTCTAATCCTGAGATTATAATTCCAGATTCAGATTGGAGAACAGCAGGACATCTAGCCAATTGTATTACACAATACTTTGAGACATACGATGAGGTTGATGGACTTAAAGTTGAGAGACATGAAGGCAAGCCTCTATTGGAGATGAAGTTTGGTTTTCCTTTCTACACTAACGGATTCATTGACGTTATCATTTGCGGTACAATAGATTTCATTGGCACATACTTTGGCCAGAATGTTATCTGCGATCACAAGTCAACAGCAGTTACTACAATAGATAGATACTTGGATTCATACAGAATGTCTACGCAGATTATGCTCTACACTTTAGTCATGCGTAAGTTATTTCCTGACAGGAACTATCAAGCTCTTATCAATGGAATCTTTTTATCAAGAACTGGTAAGAATAAGTTTCAACGCAGTCCGATTCTTGACTATTCAGATACAAAACTGGCATACTTTGAGCAGCACTTGACACAAACCATTGTCAAATTTGTTGAGCTTCTAACCAAGAATCTCAAGGAAGATAAGAACTATTTTCTACCTAACTTTAATTGTTGCGAAACTAAATTCGGTATGTGCAAGTTTGTTAAAATTTGTAACGCTGGTGATTTTGGTGAAGCAGTAATAGAGAATGACTTTTATTCTAAACCATACAACCCATTGAATTTTAATGAATAGTTTTGAAAGAGAAGTAAAGAAAACACTAAACGTTATGGACGGTGAAAAAGCACAAACAGAATTAAACTTTGAATTGCATACACTTGCAGGTCTTACAGCATTTTACAACGCTGTTGATTGCACTAGGTTACTTGATTCAAAGCAACTTGATTACGGACCCATGAACATTTCAACTGAAGGTTTGATGGGATTAAAGACACGACTTGTTGATAAGATATTTAGGCTCAAGAACATTCTTGAGTCAGGTAATGTACCAAATCACGAGTCACTTAAAGATACTTTTCAAGACATAGCAAACTATGGCTTGATTGGTCAGATGCTTATTGAAGGCACTTGGCCAAACGTTGAAAAGAAAACAACTAAAAACGTAGAAATAACAGTAATATGAATAAGCCCATTATAGGTGTTGTTGGCTCAAGCGGAACTGGCAAATCAACATCACTTCGCAACTTGCCGCCAGACAAGACAACTATCATTGACCTTGAGCGTAAAGGTTTCCCATTCAAGGAAGCTAAAAACTTCAATGTCATATCTGTAAATAAACTACCAGATGTAGACAAGGCAATTGATACAGCAGTTAAAGAATCAGAAGTTGTAGTGATTGAATCATTCACAAAGTATTGTGAGATACTATTCAGTACAGCAGCAAAGATGTACAAAGGCTATGATGTCTGGACTTACTACAATAAGTCTATCCGTGACGTTCTTGATAGAGTTAAGAATGAGAAAGCTGTAGTCATCTTCACAGCGATTGATGAGATTGTGCGTGTCACGCAACCAACAGGCGGTGAGTACAATACTCGACGCATCAAGGTTCAAGGCAGAGTTCACGAAGGTTGCATCGAGAAGGAACTATTGATGGTTCTCTTTACTGAAGTACGTCGAACAGAAGACGCTATTGAGTATTGTTTCCAGACTAACTCTGATGGAGTGACATCAGCGAAGACTCCTCTTGGTATGTTTGATGATCTCTACATACCTAATGATCTCAACGAAGTAATCAAAGCATCAGATAAATATTATGCCTAAGCATACATACAAGTGTGATAAATGTGGGAGTGATGACTTAGTTTGGGATGCTTATTCCTACTGGGATTCTGCAAATCAGAGTATGGAGTTGGCAAACACCTTTGACGATTGCCATTGCAATAATTGTGACGCGGATTGCAATCAAGTTGAGGTGGTTTTACCTGACGGTAACGCAGAAGAAAATTCAAATTATTGGGGGCCTCGTAGATGAATTTAAGGCAAGTACATACTGCTACTAAGATGCAGACAGGTTTTATCGGATTTACCTGCATTGATCGCTTGTCACAATTTCTCACACGAAGTGAGGATAACTAGTATAATGCCTACTATAAACCTAAATGACGTGAAGGAGAATGTTAGACCATTCTTACCTTCAAATACATATACTATCCGCGTTGCGGATGTAGAAACTCGAAGCTCTCAAGCTGGCAACCCTATGGTTGTCTTGACTTGGGAGATCGTTGCACCTGAGTCAGTAGAAGATCCTGACTTGGGAGATGTGCGGATTGCTGGATTGCAATTCCGTGAGTACCTAGTGTTCATTGAGAAGGCTGCAATACGCATCAAGCGTTTGCACCGTGTTCTTGATCTACCTTTCGAGATTAACTGTTCAGACGAGTCAGACCCTTGGGGTACTGTCGAGCCTAATGGTGATGTCTATAAAGGTAAAGCTGCCTACGCAACCATCAAAACAGAGAAGATGGTTCGGAAGAATGCAGAAGGAGAGGCAATGGTAGACCCAGCAACGGGTGATCCTGTTACCTTCAATGCGTATTCTACAGGGGAACTGATTAGTGCAGCACCCGAACACGATATAGCCTAATCATGCAAGGGAAGGGGAATTGGTTTTGTGTAGACCTTACGCAAGGGAGCTTGGTACAGCGTACACATACAGTTCCTCTTCCCTATTTTTATGCAACTTAATTATCTTGATAGAATAAATTCTGGTGATGTTGAAAGCATCAGAAAAGCCTTTAAAAAATTTGCAAGACGACACGGGTTAACACCAAGTGAAGTCGGACAAAGAGAGAGTCGAACAATGGATTACAAAATAGACTTTCCCGGTAAAGCAAAGAGAATTGCTGAAGTCCGTAAACGTTATGGTAGTCCAGCTTATGTTAAGAGAAAGTATTGTGAGAAATTATCGTGAATGAAATTGAATCAATTATAGAAGAAGTAACCAACAAGAACAACGCACAAGCACTTGAGCGGTTACGAGTTAAAACAATAGATGCCCAAGCAGAAGCATTAGCTGATGGATATTTATCTGGCATACACGATGTAATCTTGATGTTGCAGGATTACATGAAGGATGGATTGAAAGACAAACTAAAAGAACAAGCACTGAAAGCTCGTGAGACACAAACCAAGTCTTCCGTACAGCGGTCTAACAATAATACTGGAAAGTCCAAGTAGATTCGACAAGTGTGAGTTAATCTCAGGCTATGCGGGTCACTTGTTTCAGAATGCGTTAAGTATTCCAAGACAATCTTGCGACATTCGTTTGCTCAATACATTGGGCGAAGGTTTTCTCCCTGACACAAAAGTAATTTTGTTGTTGGGTGAGAAAGCTTTAAGAACTTTCAAGAACAGTAGACTAGGTGGACAACGTGGATGTCCTTGGATTGTTCACGGGCGTACTTATCTTGCAACCTTTGCACCGCAAAATGCAATTGATCGCAAGGCATACTTCAATCCGTTAGCCAATGATACTGAGTATGATTACGATGAGACTGAGAGACACGGTAAAACTAAACGAGCGAACTGGCGATTCTGGATGCAACGAGATGTTGCCAAGGCAGTCGGTTATTTAAAGACTCCACCTAATCCACAAGAGGGTGAGCATTCTATTTATCCTAAAGCAGATGAAGTCATAGACATCTTAACCAATACCAAGGATCAAGATATGTTCTTTGATATTGAAACGAATCCAAATCTTGAGATGACTTGCTTTGGATTTTCTTTTGGAAGGAAAGGTTATTGTGTACCAATGCTACGCATAAACTACTATCACTATGATGAGACTCCACAAATTTTACGGGCATTGGCAATTGCACTACGGGATAACACAGTTGTAATTCACAACGCACTCTTTGATTTATTTGTTATTGCGTATCGCTATGGAATTCCTGCACCCAAGAAAGTTTACGACACAATGTTGGCTCACCATAGATTATTTCCAGAAGTGGAAAAGTCTCTTGGTCATTGCATATCTCTTTATACAGATCAACCGTATCATAAAAATGAAGGTTGTTATAATCCACAAAACGCAGAGCAATTCGATCAACTGTATCATTACAACGTTAAAGATGTTCTGACAATGGCACTAATCAAGCCATCAATCGATGCTCTTGCAGTTAAGATGCAAGCAGTTGGCTCAATTGAACAGGCTAACTCAATGGTAGTTCCATACCTGACTGCCATGTGTCAAGGCTTACGCATAAACACAGAAGAGAAGAAAGCAATCTTGATGCGTAATGAAAGGTACAAGGCACAACTACGCAGAATGTTAAGCTTGTTGGTTGGTAGAGATTTAAATCCAAATAGTCCTAAGCAAGTTTCTGAATATCTTTATGATGATATGAAGATAAAGAAACCTTCCAAGGATTTAACCAATGAAAAGACTTTACTACAGCACAGACTCAAGCATGACTTACCTTCTATCTCTGTCATACTCAAATACAGATCCATTGCAAAAGAGTCAGGCCAACTAAAGTATACACCATACGAAGGTTTGTATACCAAGCCAGTGACAGACAGGATAACAACTGCATACAACTTGGCGGGTACATCAACGTTTCGATTGGCCAGTAGAAAATTACTAGGACGCTGGGGTACTAACATACAGAACATACCAAAGAAACTACGCAAACTATTTATTGCCGACAAAGGCAGGGTACTAATTCAAGCTGACCAAGCTGGTGCAGAAGCAATGATTGTAGGCTACTTGTGTGTACCGGGAAACTTTAGAACTTTGTTTCTTGAAGGAATTAAATCTCATGTGTTTGTTGCGTTGCGATTGTTTCCAGATGTCTGGGCAGAACAACTAGGCAGAAGTGTAGATGAGTTTTGTGAAGCACCTATAGGCGAACTAAAGAATATAAAAGGTTGGGATGATCTGAATGCTGTAATTAAAGACAGTGACAACTGGTCAGCAGACAAGCGTTATTACTTCATGGCAAAGATGGTATGTCATGCAAGTAACTACGGTATGAAAGCACCAACGTTCAGAACTAATATGTTGCAGAAATCTCAGGGTGCAATAGCACTTGAGAACAAGGAAGCTAAAAGATTCCTTGCGACTTATCACAAATTATTTCCTGAGATAAACCAATGGCATAATGAGACTGTCGAGACTTTAAAGAATACCAAAGTTCTGAAAAACTTATTTGGTTATCCAAGATACTTTACTGGATTCATTGACGAGACTATGTATAAGGAAGCGTATGCCTTTGTACCTCAGTCAACTGTAGGATGCATTACCAACTTGGCATTTGTTGAATTACAGAATAGAAAAGATCTTCAGGATTTAGGAGTTGACGTACTCCAAAACAATCATGATAGTGTCCTGCTCCAATGTGCTCCAGAGCATTCGGAGTTTGTCGCTCAAGAAGCGATGAAGCACTTAAACCGTGAAATGATTTCTCCCCGTGGCGAGCGTTTCTGTATGAGATCAGAAGCTATGATCGGGGAAAACTGGAAAGAAATGAAAGATGTCTAAACCAACAGTAAACTACAATGTCGGAGACACTAATATAAGTGTCACTCTTGATAACTTCTTCGATGGAGATGAAACTCAGCCTGTCTTGTTTATCAACATAGATGGAAAAGCATTCCCTGCTTTAACTTTTGAGCAGTATGTAATTGTTACAAAATTAATAGAAACACTTGATGACTAATCTTGAGAAGTGGAGGCACTATCTTAAAGATTTAGAATCACCTGACTTGTTTATAGATTGGAGTTTCTATAGTTTAATTAGTGCTGCGTTACAAAGGAGGATCTGGTTATACCCAGATTCTATGGCAATATATCCTAACATCTTTACGTTGTTAGTTGGTCCACCTGCTGCTGGTAAGTCTCGTGTAATCTCACAAGTAGCTGATGTAATCAAGAACGAGAAGCTGATGGAACCAAATCTTGAACGTAATAATATGGTTCCGATGTTTCCATGTGGTGCAGATACAACGACACAAGAATCTTTACTCAGGTTCATGCGTGATGATTGTATCAGAACATTTAAGATTCCAGATACAAGACTAGGAGGAACAGCAACCAAGAAAAGATCTCATCATTCAATCTGCTTTATGGTTGAAGAACTTGGTGTATTGTTTAGGAAAAACTCTGAAGACATGGTTAATATGTTGAATCAGTTTTATGATTCACGAAGTTACCATTACAAGAGTAAGCATCAAGGCTCAGATGACATTACAAATATTTGTGTGACCATGCTTGGAGGTACAACGCCTTCATTTATTCGTGAAGCTTTCAGCGATAAGATTATATCTCAGGGATTTACATCTCGTGTTATCGTTGTGTTTGGTCATGCTCCAAGATTCTTTAGACAATTTCCCGGCCTTACTGACAAGCAACGACAGTGTAGAAAAGACATCATAGATACACTGTATGACTTGCATGGCATTTGCGGTGAAGTTTCCTTATCAAAGGAAGCACAAGAATGGCACAAGGAACTGTATGAGTCTGGTGCATTATATTCCAAGCGAGTGAACAAAGATCCAAGGCTGGATAATTATTATGGCAGAAAAAATGTACACTTGTTAAAGACTGCCATGCTTATACATTTCGCTGACAATAGAGACATGGTAATCACATTGAAGGATATTCAACGAGCCTTCAAGTTGTTGACTATTACAGAACATAAGATGCACGAGGCGTTTAATACTGTTGGTAGAAATCCTATAGGGGAAATTACTAAACATATTCTTCGATATATTATTGACGCTGACTCTGGTGTAAGGTACAAAAAGCTCTGGCTCAAATTTGTATCTGAAGTTACCAAGCAAGAACTCGATCAAGTTCTTGAGTTTCTGGTTACTACAGAACAAGTAGAGAATAATGGAGGCTGGTTTAAAGCACTCGTTGATGATGTCTACGATACACTCAAATTTTAGCTGGGTCAGATCATGCATTCTCCTTTCGACGTTGAGGAGTTTTTTAGTCTGTTTACGGGTTTCGGTTTCTTGGTTTACGAGACTCGACCAGCTTTACTTTTGGCAGAATAATCTAGCACTAATGCTAGACGCTGCCTTCCCTGCACCAAAACTCGCCATGTGCAGGGAGAATTATGAAATCACCACGCTACACAACGCACGTTAGATTGGATTCTGTTTTTGCAGGTACGAAGCGAGTTGCTGTGGAACAGATCAAGAACATGGATTGTCTCAAGGGTTGTCCCGGTAAGGTAACTTACTTACGACAACTCAGGGGAAATAAATATCAAGAGTTAGGCTCGTTTGATTTTGATGGTACTTGGCCTTTACCAGACCCAGACGACACTTAGTTCATCTGAAAAATCTTCGGGCAATATATCATAACTACTGGTAACAATAACATTGCTATTGGTTATGTTGCAGGTGGAATTACAACGGGTAACAATAATGTTGCTATTGGTTATGCTGCTGGATGTATTACTACTGGTACTCATAATGTTGCTATTGGTTATATCCCTGCATGGCAGTCATAACAATTCTTATCAACTTCGTAATCTAACCCAAGTTGTATAGATAGTATTCTTTGTTGCTTTGCTACATTACAGATAGCTCTGCGTGAACTTTCTTTAGCTTTATTAATAGCACCAATTTGTAATGCAACTAAAATTACAATAATGGCGATAACACATAAAAGCTCCAAAAGACTATAACTCTTCTTCAGTTTCTTCGCTCTCGATGTCTTCAAGTATTGTAGCAACTACTCGTCGAATTAATACTCCCGAAATACTTTCATACGACATATCGTATTCCTCGTAGTATCGTGAGATTAATCTCTCCAAGTCATTGTATAAGTTTTCTTGTTGTTTCTGCTCATCCATTTAATTTAGTAAATCCCATGCACCTTCATACTCGTGATGCTTCTTGCCTGTTATAAAAATCTTTAATGTCTTGAAAGTTACCTCTTCAATAGGTAATACCCAAAACCGTTTTATATTTATTGCACAACAAATAAAAAAATCTATAGAATTTTTATCGTATGTATCTTTGTTAACTTTACCATGACACAAACCAAAAGCATAGTGAGGTCCATGTCTTGGAGTTAACATTACATTTTCTGTAGACTTAACTTGTATTCTACAAAAGTGGCTGTCTTTTTCTGCTATAATATCATATCTAGCATTGTCACCAAATGGAAAAGATACATTCCAACTACGTTCTATTAATTCTTGTGCTACCAAAAGTTCTCCACGATCTCCCAGTGCTTTCATAAAAGTTTTCCTTGAGATCCTACATATCTCAATATTAAAGCTTTCTTTTGTTCTTTCAATTTCTCATACGCTGCCTCTGTCTTGATCAATCCTTTGGCTTGTTCTTTGGTTATGATTGTACCCTTCATCATTTTAGATCCAAACTTCTTGGTGAGTGCCGCACCTTTTTCACGACGATCAATTGTTGCTAGATCTGGGTAAGCTGCAAGATCTGCCTTGCTTGGTTCAAGTCCCAAGTATTGAATGCGTCTTTTATGTTTAACATATTCTCTACTTGTTGGTGAGGCTGGAGTAGCCTTCCAATTACCTGACCACAAGCTAGTTAAGTTTCGCTTAAATCTTGCCTGTTGATTTGCTTCATCATTTGGATATTTTTGCATTGCTTCACGAGCCGCTTCTCTTACTGCTTTAGGCAACATCGTTCTTGCATCTGCTATGTTAGATGAATCTCTAAAGTTCTGTCTTGCTGGCCAAGCATATTGATTAGCAATATCTGAGGGTACGCCTTGCTCATCTACACCCGTGGTTAATCTATTCCATTTTCGCATTGCTGTCCGTGCATTGAACTCGGACATATCCTCAGATAAAAATACATGGTTAGCCATATATCTTGAGGATTGATTTAAGTCAAGAACTGTTTTTCTAAAGAACTTCATCCAGCTTTCTGCAAAGCTTTCTCCAATCATTTCTCCAGAAGCAAAGAACTTTGTAAAGTCTCTAGCTATTTTAAATCCTTGATCTATCATTGGAAACGTAAAGCCACCGGGTATGCCTTGTGTAATTCCAAATCTTGCACCCTTAACTAAATCTGCAATTAACGAAGAATGGAATCCAAAGAATCCCGCATACTGTGCAGAGTTTAATAATGCGTACATAAGTTCTTTATCATCCTCCATGTGAATAGCTTCTATAATTTTTGGATCGCCTGAGATTTTATTAGCTATAATATCAGATACATATCTCAATGCTTCACCACCAATTAACGCACCAAGTGTGGCTTTTATTAAAGGTCTTGGATCACCTTGTGTTCTCAAGGGAACGTAAACATCCTTCAGCATACGGTCAGCTTTTTCTATGGACCAGCGTGATAATGAAGTAACCATACTGATAGTACCTCGCTGCGTAAACTTGGGTAAGCCTCTTGCATCGTATGTGCCTTGATTAATTTCAACCCATGCCGCCGCTGCTTTGTTCATTACTTCCTCTGGAACATCCTTACCTCTGCCAATATAATCTGCTAAATTAATTCGTTTACCTTTAATGGTGACATCACCCATTTGTTTCTGGATTGTCTTTATTAATCTATCAGCAGTTATGTCACCCTTAAATCCTATGTTATCAAAGGGACGTAAATGAAGTGCTGACCATACAAGTTGTTTACCAAATGAAAATTGTAAAGCACGAGTTCCTTGCTCAAGAATATTACGACCACCTACACGAAGCATCGCATCTGCTGCACTGTTCGCCCAATCAGCAAGCCTGTTCACACTCTCAGCTTTGTATTCAAGATTGTTTAAGTTTGATTTGTTGATTCCAAACTCAAAGCTTTTCTTCCATGCGTTTCTTAAATCCAACAAGTGTGTTGCTAAGATTGGCAAGTCTTGCATTCTCATATAAGGCAACGCAAATAAATAAGAAGACATGAAATCACGAATACCAGCACCCATACCCAACCAACTTGATGTAATCATTCGGTTGCCTGTTCTAATCCAGAGATCTAAATTTTCATAATAACCAATGTAGTTCTCCATAACAGCTTCAATCTCTTGAGAACTGTATAAAGGCTTACCTGAGTTTTGTATTTTATCAATGTCCTTTTTATTTTTAGGATTAACTTCTTGTACATTGAATGGTCCACCATGTTCCATACCATCAAGATCATGCTTGAATATGTATTTACCTTCTTGGTCTGGTAGACCAAGAATTTGTCTGGCTTTAGGATCGCTCTCAAGATGCTTAAACATTGAAATGTCTTTAGCAAATCGAACAACATAACGAGTCATACGTTGTATTGCATTGTCTTCAATCCATGCTGCTGGCAATCCAAGTTTTCCTGTTGCAACTCGTAATGCTTTAAATTTATGTGAGCCAATTTGTTTATCATTAGCTCTTAATGCAAAAGCAAAGTTCTCAAATAACGCACTAAGTTTTTCTTCTACCGTTAATTTATTTGAAGGTTTCTCTGCTACACCATCATCATCTATTATAGTTTCCTCTGTTTGTTTAACAGCATTATCTAATTCCTCATCACTTAAATCACCTGCGAGTTTTTTCCAGTATGCAATTAGTTCACGCTTTACTTCTTGATACTCTGGACTTTGCTTATCGCCGTCCATTAGAATTCTTCGCTTCTCTTGATTAATAATCTCTGGTGTATATTCCTGTGTATGTTGACCGGGAACGTAATTTACTTCTCCATCACGAAAAACCGCAACCTTCAATCCAAGATCATTCTGCATTGTACGAGTGTCACGATAAACACTTTCAATCATTCTGTCGTAATACCGAATGCGAGAATTTAAATTATATGCTTCAGAAAGTTTAGGATCTATCTCAGGAATTAATCCTAAATGTTTATGCCAACGTTCTGTTTGATACCTTCCTAGAATCTTTAGTTCATCTGGTGAAAGATGCACCTCACTCAACGCCAGCATTGTTCGCTCAAGATACTTGCCAACAATCTCACGTTCTTCTGCGTGTACACTTTCGAGTTTTGTTGCAATGTATTTACTTAATTCTTTTGATTTACCAGTACCAAGTTCTCTGATTCTATCTATTGTAGGTCTGAATACTCGTGTAAATCTTTTAAGTGGTTGCCAAGTTTTTACAACATCAGCATTAGGTCGCGGTAAACGACTGTACTTTTTAGCTTCGTAGTTATCTACTTTAGGAATATCTGATGGTGATGCATCGAATGGTATCGGTGTTTCTATATCAACTTTACCTAATGGATCATCACCACTTTCCTCAACTATTGACCTATTGATTGAAGTGAAATCCTCAAACTCTGTTTGTCTTGGTGTTGGTGGTGTGGGATCATTTATTAATATACTATCAAGACCTTTAACTCCAAGTGATTCTTCTGCTGTACTAAGAAACTTATTATACATTCCATCAGCAAGCACCTCATCAACTGGTATTTTCTGCTCTGTAAACAAGGCTTGTATTCTATCAAAGCTTGAATATAGATAACCTTTCTCATCCTTGATTCGATCAAAAATAATCTTGGAATTATCAACCAAGTCAAAAGTGTTTTTATTCAAGAATCCTTGCAACAAACTTTCAGAAGATTTTTGTACATTGTTAAATTCTTTTCGTGTTGAAGATCCAGCTACACCATAGTTATCTATGATTCTGTCAAAAAATTCAACATACTCATCTGCATTCATACCAAGTCCATCAACAGCAGATATTCTATATGCAAATTGTTTCTTAATATCTATTGGTAGATTCTTTAAGATACCTTGAAGGGCATCACCTTGATGCATCATGCGAGTATCATACTTTGCAATGCTGTCTCCTGACTGCCCTCTATATGCACCTCTTACTGGTTCAATCTTTAGATGGTCATAGTAATGTCTTAGTTTGGCTTTTACTGCATCATCAATTTTGTTGGTTGTGTTAATTGCGTAATCCAAAAACTTATGCATCATGTATGGTTCATAGTTTTGTACCCACATACCAGTTTTGGCAGTCATTACCCAAGCACTACCTATTTGATCATTAACCTTAACATCCTTTAATAATTTATTATAAGTAAGATACCTAGCAACTGTTGCGTCAAATGATTCATCAATTGTTGGAATTCCAATTATTATTTTATCATGCTCAAAATATCCAGCGGGTTCTTCTGGTCTGCGTGTCTTTAGTATTATCTCAGGCTTATTGTCCAGTGATTTGTAAAGTTTCTTGAGTGTACCACTGTTGCGTCCACGCATGATGTCCATGAACTGGTCGAAGTTACCTTCGTGTATCGAGTGTCCATCAAGGTACTCAACAGTAGACTTGTAACTATGATTTTTATCCAGTGCGATTTTGAATTCATTAAGATCTTCGACATAATTTTTACCAAAATTCTTTGGTCGTTCTGGTAGTTCAAGCAAGTCTTCAAGTTCTTTTGGTATGTCATATATGTTTACATTTGATTCATACTTAACACCGTCAACAACTTTACTAGCACTATGATAACCATCAGAGTCTACTAACTTTTCTTTAGGTTTTGCTCCAATGTATTCTAGGTAATCAATTTTATTCTTTACCCATAAGTCCCTATCATAAGCTTGATTTGGATCTAGCTCAAGACGTTGAGCCATGTAATCCAAGATGTCATTGACTGCTGCTTTACCATACTTAACCTTGTTACCACGTTTTATATCAGAATACCATCGACGCATTTTATCAAACTTGCCTTTAGGTAAATTGCGTAAACGCTGTTCAAGTTTCTTGCTGCCTTCAGTAACTAGGAACTCTTCAAGAAATTGTTTATCATTTTTAAATTTGTATCCAACGTCTTCTAGTTTCTTTCTTGCAGCTTTGAAATCAAATGTAGGATCATTTTTTAGTAGATCAGTTAGCCAACCTTGAGCTAGTTTACTGTCAGTTTCGTTGGAAGACTGAAGCATATCACGCACAAACACATGAGCAGTTTCATGGAATGGTGTGTCTGTATTTTTTGCGAGATCATCAAGGCTGATAACAGTTTCACGACTATCTCTTCCAACGTATCCTGCTGTTCTGTTTTTTGCGTTATTTACAATTTGATTAAGTGCAATACGCATTGTCACACCACGCTTGTCGGCCAAGTTTCTTGCTGTGTTGAATAAGTCAACTGGCATTTTGCTTTCGACTTCTTTATACAATGCATCTCTTGCTTGGTCGGGTGAAACTTTTGCCTCATCTAAAAATTGTGATGCTGATTGAGCACGTTTAACTTTTTCCAACTTTGCATAATTTGCAGCAAGCTCGTCACTTGTGTAACGATCAATGCGATCTCTAATTAATTTTCTTGCTTTTTCTTGTAGTGCTTTAGTTTGCTCTCGTGTTGGTAGCGATTTTTTAGACTTCGGAAATTTCTTATCTAGTGCTTCACTTACTTTTTTATTCTCAATTACTTCTTTATTCTCAACATTAAGTTCTGATTCTAGTGATTTCTTTGGTCTGCTTGAAGTCTTTCGTGCTTCATCTACTTTTCCTTCAAGCTCATCCTTGAACTTTTGGAATGCCTCCATATCTCCAATCTTATCTATACGACTCTCTGCATCTTCAGCTAAGGTCTTTCTTGTAAACTCAGTTGCAACTTTATCACCTTTCAGTGTAGATCTTGTGAGGTAAGCTTGATCACTGGTCAGTGGTGTTATCTGTCTAGCACCATCATCAGAGGGAGTTGAGAATCCATATTCAAGCTCTCTCAATGGAGGATCTGTCATTGGAGGTGCAGTAGTTCCAAGTAATTTTCTGCCATGTGCAAATGGTTCAGTAAACAATGCACCACCAACCATTGCTGTACCTAATGCTGCTGGACTAAAGTCTCCTTCTGCATATTGTCTTGCACCTTCAACTGCACCACCAATACCTGCACCAAATCCTGTTTGAGTCGTTGCATACTTAGCTGCTTCAGACATCTTGGCTCGTGTACCAAGTCCTGACTTTACTGCATCAGTAAGACCAGTAAGTGTTGATCCACCTTTAAGAAGTCCAATAGAAGGTTTTATACCACCACCAAGTCCACCCCCAACTATCTCGCCTGTTACTGTAGAAACTGGATGTACTTCACGTTCTGCTGCTCTACGCATTTGAGAATCACGAACAGCTTCTTCACCGCGAATAGCTTCTTCAACTTCTGTCTGTGCTATTTCTGTTGCAATACCACCAAGAAATGCACTACCCAGAGTACCAACTATTCTAGCGGGTGCGTATGGTATTTTAGCAAGTCCTTTACTTACTGCTGCCATCGTAGTTAAAGCACCTGCACCGGGAAGTAAAGATCTTACACCAGATTTAACTCCTGCTTCTACTGGTGAAGTTTCTTGTGCTTCTGCTAGATAATATTCTTCATCCGTGAGTATATCAACATTGTCAGGTATGTTGTACTTCTCACGAAGTCTACGCTTTTCCTCTTCTAACGTCATTCGTTTGCGGCTCTTGCTTCAACTCGTTGTGGACTTAACCTAAATTGTGTTCCAGAATCACCTCTCAATGTTTGTCCTTGTTGAGCGTTCTGCTCACTTTGTTGTACAATGTCTTCTAACTGCTCATCAACAAAACCAGATGGACCAAATCCCGGCATTCCCCCAGATCTACCACCTTTACCTAATACATCCATTGCTGAATCTATAATGCGTTGTGCTTCTGCTTTTTGTGTATCATCAGTGCTTGGATCTTGTAGTATGCTGAAGCTTTGATCCAATGCTGTGTAAACTTTTTCTAACAAAGCCGAATTAGCAACTACTGATGGAAGTTCTGCTTTTAATTTTCGTACTTTAAAGTCTGCTGCTTGAATTACATTATCTAAAGTCTGTTCTGCTGCATCGGCTGCAACTCCTGCTGATCGCATTTTTGCATTCTGCATTTCAATAGCTCTTTGCATTGCCCAATCATCAACTGATGCTGGATCTTGTCTTTCTGGTGCAGGTAAACCTTGTGCTTGTAGCATCTCAGATGCTCCCGGTGTTGCTGGTTGTCTTGACTCAAGCTGACCAAGATACTCTTGATAGCTTCCCGGTCCTGACCCACTAATACCTCCCGGTCCTTTTGTTAATGCAGTATCTCGTGCAAGCTGCTTTCGTTCTGTTTGTTCAGCTTCAATTGCCCGCTGTGCAGCATCTTCTGCTTGTAAAGCATTCATGCCACGAGCCATTAGCTGACGTTTTATTGCATCACCTTCATCAAGTTGTCGTGTTAATTCACCTCGCTGAAGTATTGGACTAGCTGACGGCTCTTGATAGTATTGATCAAAATACTCACGCTCTGCTTCAGTAGCTCCTTCACGAAATCTATCAGCAAACTCTCTAGCTCGCTTACGTCTATTAGTTAGTTCAAATAAATTAGCCATTTTAATCAAAGATTGCTTGTGTTACACGTTCTTTACCTCCGACTTTACCAGTGCTTTGGTTTATAATATTAGCAGTAGGAGCAATTGCTGTTGCTGCTGTTGTACCAAATCCTGTGACTTGTCCCGGCGTTGTAGGAGTTGTAGTTGTGCCTTCACCAAATAAACCACCGGGATTTACATTTGATTTAAGACTCCCTATTACATTTCCTGTCTGACCTAAAGCTTGTCCAAGTCTTTGTTGTTTATTAGCAAGTGCATCACCAAATGTCATTGCAGCTTTGTACTTATCCATCTCAGATGTACGACCAAGACCAATGCCCATGCGACCAAGACCTCTTGATACATTAGCCATTTCAGATCCAGTTAGTCTGTTAGGATCTTGTGCTCTTAACAAATCACGAAAGCTTTTACCTGCCTGTGCTTGTGTTGGCTGAACCTCTGGTTCTAATTCTCTTTGGACATTTCTAATGCCCCGACCAAATGCTCTACCAGATTGATCTAATGCATCAATTCTCTGTCGAGTCGTAGCCATGTTAGCTTTATACTGCTCGTCTCTTGCTGCTTGATTAGCAATCTGCATTTGTCCCGGTCTACCGGCTCTTACAGTTTTTGGAGCCATCATACCAGTTCTTGGGTCTTTCTCTAATATTATATTATTATTAGCATCGACTTCGTACTGTGGCTTAACTCCGTAGAGTTCTTCGTATTCCAAATCTACACTACCACCCATCGGTCCTTTTTTGCGACTTGTAATCTGACCAGCTTCATTACGCTCTGTTACTATTCCATGATTTAATAATGCATTTAAATCATCAAGTGCAACTTGCTCCATGCGACCTGCTTTAATTTTTGACTCTACGAAAGCTGGCAAAAACTTATTATACTGTTTTGTCAAAGCCTTCATGTTATCTTTTTGGTCATCTGAAGCTAACAACTCACCTAATGCAAATACCAGACCAGCATCAGCAATATTTTTCATGCTGAGTATGCCATCTTCACCAAAAGCACCTGTTACGCTGTTTACTAAATTAGTAAGCATTTCTTTTGCTCCACCGACTACGCCGCCTAATACTTTCTTAAGAAGTTCTTCCATTATGTTAATACCCCCGCTGTTCTAAGTTGTGCTTTCAAATGATTAATCTGTTGTGCTATTTGATTTAACGCTACAATTATTTCTGCTTGTGTTGGATGACTTGCATCCGAAACACTAAAGCTAACTGCTGTTACTGCTGATGCAGCACTTGTAGATGTGCCTCCTACTGAAGCAATATCTGCTGAAGCTGCTGCTTTCATCACAACTCCATCTGTGCTGGTAGTTGCGTCCGGGACTGTTAGACCATCCAGCATGGCATTAGCTGCCGCTAAATCAGCGAACAGCGTTGTCGCATCTGTGAAGTCTGTATGTGATACATTAACTGACATAAGCCTGTGATAACATTGGATTCATTGGTGTAATATCTTGTGTGTCAATCTGTATGTTGGATAGTGTGACTCCATTAGTCCACTGTAATGCGTATGATATTTTCCAACCTTGTTGACCACACTGAAAATTGTATAGTAAATTCTGTATTTGTTTAGGACCACTCCAGTTTGTAGTAAGTGTAACTGGAAATGTTACTGGAGTTGCCTGTGCTAAAATTGATTTTGTTTGTGAACCTGCTGACGAGTCTGGTGTAACTTCATCGTTAACTCGTTGCGTTGCTGTAACTGCTGACGCTGATTGTATTTTATTATAAAGCAACCGTAGTTCTCTGGGCTTCTGTTCTACTCTTGTGTCAAACGTACAGAATGCTCTAGTTTCTACATAAGCTTTTGAATATCCTGTGCCTTCGTAAAGCTTAACGCATTTGTATGCTGGATCGCCAGAACTTGTTGTTGTGCCGTGTGTTATGGCAAATAGTTCTCGTTTGTTGTTTGTTTCCACTTTTGCAAACTCAATGACTGCACCAATGTTTCTGTTACTGTCATCAGTAAATTGATCGAAGCTAACAAATTGTTGTGTAAGTATGTCAAAGACTAATATGCCATGACCATAGATTGTATTACACGCAAACAAAGCGTAGTCATCAAATGTAATTGCAGCACATTTGTTTGATGTTTGTACAACGTCTTTAAATAACCTTGCTACCTTTAACGAGAACACTGAGTTACGAGCTTCGTTCTTTGATTGTTGTACTGCATTGAATGACCGTAATCCTTCTGGATCTATAAATGCAAAGTCACCAAGCATCTCAATAAATGATTTTTGATTTATTGTATTGGCTGTAAATAAAAACTGCTTGGTGAACGAAGGTTCACCAAAAACGGTAAACGAATAGTCAAGAACGACTGCGTATGACCCGCCTTTTGTCGATACCAATAGACCGTCACTGTTTAAAGTCTTTAAACCAGTTATCTCATTATAACCTACAGTGTACGATGTTGCAGGTGCTCCTCCAATAGTTTCGTCAGTGTTTATTTTGTCGCCTTCCGTGTTAATCGGAATCATAAAATCTAACGGACGACCGCTTATACTATGATAAATTTCTGTACCATCTGGGCTAACAACAAATAACTTATTGTTAAAGAATGCCATTTGTTTGCCGATTGGCACATACTCACGAGCTTCTGACTTTGCCCACTTAACTTGTACAACCGCTGTGTTAGACGTTGAGCCGGGATCAGTAACAGTAATTGATTCGTTTGCTCTGTAACCAGTACCACCAGTTGTTATTGTAAATGTTGGTAATCCATCGCTATCTGTAGTAATTGAGAATCTTATTCCTGAACCAGTACCATCAGTGCTGGTTGCTGCAACATTTGTATGGCTTTGATTTGCTTGCCATTGTACGGATGGAGTTGGCGTTGCATCTATTAATTCTGTAACTTCACCACCATTCACCCATTCTGCATAAGTCATAGCAGCACGATCTTCAACAATGTTGTTTGCAATTTCTATAATCCTTGGCACACTAACACCGTCTTGAACTATTATAGCTGCTACAGTTTTTTGTACTGTAATTGATGTATCTAATTCTAATGATGCACCTGCTACTTGAGTTTCTTTACGAAGAAAGTTTTGTGTAGATGCTGGTACTGCTTGTACAAATATTTCAGCAGACCTATCCATAGTTCCACCACTATACAAAACAGACCATGTTGCATCTGGATTGTTTGGTTTTCTGTATTTGCAACCACCACTGAAAAATACAAATACATATTCACCTACTGAATAGATTCCTTGTATCGGTGGATTAGATGTAAATGCACCTATATCACCTGAAATATCCTTGGCATTCTTAACACCTTCAAGTGTTCCAAATCTGTTGCGTACATTCTTTGCAAACTTATATTCATCTTCGCCTAATCGTGTATCATCCACCGATAGGTTCATGCCTCCCACAAAAGATCTCTGTACATAACTAGCCACGATGATAATGCCAACGTCTTGCTAAAGTAATATTGTCGTGAGGATGTCTACCAAACTGCATCCTACGTTCTTGTCCTCGCTCCAAGTCTGCAATCTTTCTGCCTAGATCCCTAACAACTTTTGAATCATAAACAGTTGCTTCTTGTAACTTGCCTTGTTCTTCCAAGAAAAGTTGCATCATCTTGTGCATTACAATGTTCTCAAATCCATACAAAGGAAATGGATCATTGTCGCTCTTAATGTATTTTAACTTTTTCTTATATAAAATTTGTAATGTATGATCGTCATCCTGTGCAGAATCTTCATCCCAAGGAAACTCTGAAACATCCACAATTAAATATTGTGCTTCAGTTTCATCATGCGGTATTTCAGAATAAACAATTGTAGTATCAGATGTATCTACAAGTTTAAACAATCCTCCACCATCTTCTGCATAATTACCGTAACGTTCATTGTCTGTATCATAACGTCTAATACTGGATATGCTTGATATTGTGTGTTGTGTCGCAAGCGTTACTGCTGTTGCATCTGGTGATGATCCTGTGTGAGCACCGGGAGTTATTGTAACTGTTTGCCTGTCTGACGTAGATGTCTCAAATGTAATCGCAAATTTCTCTGTAGCTGCAATATTCGCATAAGCTTGAACTGTTAATCCTGTTGCAGTTGATCCTCTTGTAGATGTTGTAGCTGTCGGTAAGGATTTCTTTAATGGCTCATAGCCAACAATTCTCCAACAACGACTGTCACTTGGCCAATTGTTGTGATTGTATTCTGATAAAAGATTTCTTGCAGTCCAAGGTAACTTGGATTCTTTCTCACGCATCGCACGAATAGATTGTACGTCACGACTCATGGCAATGCGTTGATCACCCGCTACATAGAATTCCTCCTCCACTAAAGAACCAGGTATATCTACATACTCGTAGACTGTTTGCATAGCCTCATTGAGAAAGTCTAATATAACAAAACGTTGATTCTCATCACCGGGATTTAAACCAACTTTCTTACCAAACCTATCTATAATATATTCTGCACTCATCGTTTCGTTATTGCCGAGACTGTTGGCTTACTTCTTTTTACGATTGCCGTTACGGTTGGTTTTACCCTTTTTGTAATTGCGACGATCACGGACTTTGTTCTTTTCGTTATGCCTGTCCAACTCATAATTTACATCATTGTTCTTTTTCCAACTCATACTCAAGTCTCGCTACTTCCTTTAATGCTGCCCGTGTGAACTCTGGTGCTGCTCTCACCGCCGATGGAAACTGTGGGTGGTCCATCAGTTTTTGAGTCCCATTCAGTTCCGTCATCTGACAACCGCAAGATAGCACTATCAATAGAATCAAGCTTATCTTCATATCGCTTCGCTGCTCTTGCTTCATTTACTCCTTTAGAAATATGCATAAAAAGCCTCTCCATAGAAGGAAAGGCTTTGAACAATGCAAGTATGGCTTTAATTAGCCCCACTCGTATCGCTCTTTACGCCCTTCCGCAAGAAGACCGCTAGTAATGAAGTAACAACAAGATTAATTGTTGTACCTAATTCCATATCTCCTGAGAGATACGCACCTATAGCCGCGAGAATACCTCCGGCTGCCGTCATGTATGTTTTCTTACCTTTTAACATTTTACTTATTTAATGATCGCACTAACTTAGATAAATTATTATTGCCTGTTCTTACACCAATTTTTGGTCTTTCACGCAAAGACTTGTTGATATCTTGTATAACCTTTTCGGCATTTCGTCTTATAGATGGTTTAAGCTTAACTTTATTTGATGTCTGTTTGCGTTTAGCTGCCTTTTGTGCTGGTCCTCCTACTTTATATTTTTCACGTCTTGCCTTTGCGTCTTTAGCTAGTTCTGGTTTTAGCTTTCTTGGAATGCCTTTCATTGGCCGAGCTGGTACTTTACGACTTCCCTGACCGTATGCAGCTTTAGGACCTCTTAACCTTGGATCATCACCAGATACTTCTTGTATATGACCACTGTAAAGACCGCCTTTAGTTTTATCTGTCCAGATATTTGTCACAGGAGCTTCGCCTTTTTTCCATACTCCGTATGCATCTGCGTCAAAGTGCCACGCTTCCATTGGGAGATCACGCTTTCTTGATCTTCCTTGCATTAATGCAGCTTCTACCTGCTTTCTTTCTTTTGGTGTTAGATCGTATTTATATTTTTTTCTTGTAGGCTTTTTATTTGGCATTTATCTCTGGAATGGATTAGGTTTGAATGGATTCTTTCTTGTAGTTTTACGCTTTGGTGCTGCTTTCTTTTTAACAGCAGTCTTAAATGGATTAGCTTTTGTTCCACCTCTAAATGGATTAGCTTTAGCTGCTTTAGCGGCTTTACCAAGAGCACGACCCGCTGCTCCACCAATCGGTAATGTAGCTGCACCTATCGCAAGATTTGTAGCTTTTGTAGCTTGACCAAGAGCTTTAGATAATCCACCAGCAGTTTTTGACATACCTCTTGCTTCAGACATTTGATTCATAAGTCTCTTTCTGTCTGCTGCACGTTGTGCTGGTGTGCGTGTAGTACGCGGTGCAACGCCTTTAGTTGCAGGTTTCTTTGCTGCCTTTTTCGCAACACGTTTCTTTGCTTTAACAGTCGATTTTTTAACCGCACGTTTCCGTGGTGCCTTCTTTACTTTTCTTTTGTAGTTAGCCATTTTTTACTAATTGTCGTATTTTAAGTATAATGTATACAAGAGTAGCCAATGATATTCCTACTTTAAGTAGCATATCAATATCTAGCATCCAGTTTCCAAGACCAGTAACCGATGCAAAACAAACTTTTATGTCATCAAGATTCATTTAAAAACTTCTTTATCATCATCTGTTTAGCTACTTCTAGTACACCAATCATTTGTTCCATTGTCAAGTCATATTCCATATCTGAATACTCGACAGCTTTGCAAATTCTTTTTGTAAACTCATTAAGCTGTTCTTCTTGCGTCACTTCTTACGTCCTTTTTTCTTCAGATCTTTAGTCAACTGATCTTTTTTAAATTGAGTCTGTTTAGATTTAGACTTTGTACTCAAACCTTTTTTTATGACAGGCTTGTTTACTGTTTTCTTAGGTGCAGTCTTTTTCTTAGGTGCTTTTGTTACTGACTTCTTTACTGGAGCTTTCTTCTTTGTTGCTGATTTTACTGCAGGATTTTGATTATCTTTACCGAACATACGACTTATGCGTTTTTTCTTTGGTGCAGATTTTTTCTTTACTGATGATTTTACTACGGGATTTTGATTATCTTTGCCAAACATACGATCTATGCGTTTTTTCTTTGGACTAGAAGCTACTTTCTTTTTCGGTGCAGACTTAACTGGTGTACCTTTAGGCGGAGTTTTAGTTCCTCCAAATTTAGGCGAAGTTTTGGGAGTACCTTTAAATCCAGAATCCGCAGCAGTTTTTCTCGCGGCGTCAAATTTAGGTGCTTTTTTGGGAGTACCTTTAAATGGAGTACCTTTTGGTTTTGGCTTGAACCCTTGTTTTGTAAACAATTTTTTAACTGTATTTGCAAAGTCTTTACTTATTAAAGCTTTCTTTTCTTTACCCACAAAAGGTTTCATTGCTTGTGTAAAACCTTTTGCATTTTTAATTACATTCCAAGCTGCTCTACCACCACCTGTAAGTCCGTAATATTGAATTGCTATTTTACCAACTTCTTTCGCTATATCTCCAGCACCAGCACCAGTTCGCCCTGTGTCTATACCAAGTTCTTCTTTTCTAGCTCTTGGAAATAACTTATCTTTAATGCGTCCTAATGTTGATCTTTGCTTACTTTTAAGACTTTTATTAGTCCAAACTTCTCTAGGTGTTTGTTTGCTTGTTTTCTTTGGTGTTGGCTTCTTTGGTGCAACTGTAGATTTCGTAACTTTTGGTTTAGTCGAAGGCTTTGTTGTAACTTTTGGTTTTGACTGTTTGGGTGCAATAGTAATTTTGGTATTACCGTGCTTAATTACAGTAGATTTTTTGCCCGGTAGTGGCGTAATATATTCTTTACCCCCGACTCTTTTGGCTTTTTTGGCAAGGCGGCGTTTCATGCCTTCTCTTGACAATTCCATTAATCGTTGGCCGCCCTTTACTCTTTTTCGAGGGCGACCAATTTTACTACCGTAAGTTCCTTTTCCGTATGGCATATCTATTCTTTTTCTTCTAACGATTTATTAAGCAAACCCATGAAGTGATTTCTCGCTCCAACAGTTTGTTCTAGATTGAAGTTAATCTGACGAGCTTTGCCGTCTAGATCAGCTACATGATTTATTAGCGTAATCTGCTCTGGTGAGAGATCTGCTACGTTGTGTTCTTTGCCGTCAATTGTGACGGTTTCCTTCTTTGGTTCTGGAGTTTCGTCCATAAATTATTTAGCTTGTGTATTAACGGGTTCCATTGCAGATGCCATCATCTGTGTAAACTTAGCCATGCCTTCTGCTGGTGGATTCTGTTTTGCTGCAACTTTAATATCATACTTGGCACTAAAATCTGTAGTGCGTGTGTTTGTAGATTTGCTAGAAACTACACCAGTATGAGATTTCTCATGTGAAAATCCTGCACTAGCTGACACGCCCCAGAAACTACCGCTAACATCTGCGTGTGCTTCTGTCTTACTTGTATCAGTTTGTGTGTTGCCTTTCTCGTCTATTTGTGAAGTATGCGACTTAACTTCCATCGTGAAGTCTATGTCCACATCTTGTATAGATAAGTTAGGAATTGTAACCATTGAGATCAATGGCATCTTTAACATTTGTTTTTGCGGTGTAGTGCGACCTTCAATAAGTCTTTCTACTTCTACATCAACAGTTCTTGCTTTTAATTTCTTTGTATCTTTATCTGTCTCAAAACCGAACTCATTTATAAAATCCATCGTTACCATTGCTAAGTCGCGTTGGCCGCGAGCACTACTAACGAGTGGGTCCACGATCAAAGATTTAAGAGGTAAACCTTGAAAGTCTGCTAATTGTTCTGAATCTGCTGCCATTATACTGTTGGTATTTGTTTAACTAAACCATCACCGATCCGTGCAAGCCCTTCTGCTTGATCACACCCGGCAAATTTTATTTTAACATTAGCCATTTTATTCTTTCTTAATTTACTTAAACATCCTTTGGCTTCTTTGTTAAAATTTAAATCTATTTCAAAATCTATTTCACACTCTGCAATTTTGAGTGCGTTGTGCGGTACAAGTGAAAAGAGAGGAATTTCAACTTGCTTTCCCCCCAATTCAACTGTGACGGTCTTGGGTTTTCCATCTTCAAAATAACTTTTGTTAATGTTCTCAATGTAGTTTCCCTCAACTTCCTTCTGTGCTTGTACAACTGCTGAATACAACGAGTTGAATACGTCTGTTACCTTATCCATTCTTTAGAGCTTTTACTTCCGCACTTAGCTCTTGTACTGCTTTTAGTAGTGGAATGACAAGATTAGAATACTTAACTGCAAGTTTTCCGTTCGCACCTTCAGTAACCAGATCGAAATCTACACCAGCTTCGGTCATTGCTGTTTGAACATCCTGTGCGATCAACCCGACATAATTGGTGTCGTTATCTTCTGGTCGCTCATCTGCTGGAACAGTGGCAGTTTCATAAACTGCATCTTGTGCTTCGACTGCTGGACTAACTAATCTGCGTTCTCTTGCAGGAGTTATTACTTTGGTTTCAGTCCAAGCTTCTTTAGCTTCTTGAATGATTCGTGTTTCAGTGCGTTCCTCTTCAGCTTGTTGAATGACTCTTGTCTCGGTGCGTTCAGCTTCAGCAGGAGTTATAACCCGTGTTTCAGTTCGTTCTGGTTCGGCTGGAGTAACAAGTCTTTGTTCTGTTCTTTCTGGTTCTGCTTCTCGTTGAACATAGTCTTCCATTATTGGACAGAGATGAATTACTTGATTTCCGTCTGAGTCTAAACACGGTGTGCCATCTTCATTAACAACTGGGTGTTCGTCGTATAGTGGAGTGCGTTCAATGCGAGTAACAGTTTCAGTGGTGACTTTGCGAATGTATTCATCGCCTTCGCCTTTAACCATTTCTACGTTCTCAACATCTTCGCTAACTTCTACTTCATCAAACTTCTGACGTTCACCAATAATCTCTTCCACCGCTGGAATTACAACGTCTTCATAAACAGCTTCAACAGCGGGTATTGTAATTGTTTCAGTAACTTCCTCGACTGCTGGATAAACTATCGTCTCAACAATCTCTTCAACTGCTGGATGAACAACAGTTTCAGTGACCGCTTCAGTTGCAGCGTGTTCAATAACCTCAACAACCTCTTCAACTGCTTCTTCCCAAACTTCGGGTTCAGCTTTAACAGCGGGAGTTACGAGATTCTGATGTTCTTCAACGCGATAACGGTGACTGCGTATTTCTTCCGGCCAATCGGCTGGGTTTAACTTCTTGTATTCAATTGCATTTAGTTTTTCAACAAATGCTAGACCAACATTCTCAGCGTCTTTTACATCTCGCTTAATACGACGATCTGAAAGTGCAGCTATAGATGTATCAGCACAATGAATTGCTGCGGTGTCATCATTACCTAAAGTGATTGAATTAGTTCCGTTACTAACTGCATTGTGACCTATAACAATTTCGTTGCTACGGTCTGATTCAGCAGAACGTGTGTCGTTCCCAATAAAAATTGATGTAGAACCAGCAGTATTGTCTCCGTCTGGTGTAGCAGAACCCGGTGTGGCTGAAGCTGTTGTTTCGTAATAACGACCAGCATCATAGCCAATAGCTATATTATTATCCGCTCCATCATTATTGAGTGCATACAATGCAGATCTACCAACTACGGTATTGTAAGCTTCACCACCATCTGCAGAACCCATTGCGTGTGCTCCAACTGCTGTATTGTGAATTCCTGTGGTCAGATCATCCATACAAGCAGACCCCACCGCTGTGTTATCTTGCCCCGTTACGCTACTTAAAGCAGCATAACCTATCGCTGTGACGTTAGCGTTAGTTTGAAGCGAGGTTCCCGCAGAATGTCCTAAAAGCGTGGAGTAGCTTCCTGAAGTAATTGCGTCACCCGCATAACTTCCAATTGCCACGTTAATGACATCTGCGTTTTGTGTGGTGAGTGCGTTGTAGCCGATTGCAATACAGTGGTCTGCACCACTATTTTCATTTGATAATGCTTGATGACCAATCGCAATATTGTAGTGAGTTGCTGCAACTGCACCTTCCATTGCGTTAACACCAATCGCAACGTTATAACTTCCTGTGGTAACATTTTCACCAGCGTCCTTTCCTAAAAATACGTTGGCAGTTCCAGAAGTTAAGTCCTTACCTGAAGCATAACCAAGACAAGTATTCTCATTGCCAGTTATAACTCCAGAACCTCCAGATTCATAACCAACATAAGTTGACTCCGTTGAAGTAGTTGCACCTTGTGCGGCTTGATAACCTATAGCTACGTTTTTAGGATTAGCTACGTTTAAATCTTTAAGTGCTTGATGACCAATCGCTACGTTGCCGTCACCGTTTGCTTGATTCATTAGCTGTAACGCAGAATCACCAATTGCTATATTGTAATGTTCACCTGCATCTGCTGATTCCATTGCATCGTTTCCGATGATTACGTTGGAATTATTTGCAGTAAAATTCTGACCAGCACTTTTGCCGATCAATATATTAGAGTGTCCAGAAGTTAGGTCGTATCCAGCGTTGTAGCCAAAAATACAATTGTTATTTCCTGTTATGATTCCAATTCCACCAGCGTTGTAACCAACAATAGTTGAATACTGACCAGTGGTTAAATTTAATCCAGCTTGATGACCGACAGCAGTATTGCCAGCACCATCAACGTCTTGATCTTGCAATGCTTTAAAACCGATAGCTACACAACCATCTGCACCTGAGTTTTCAGTAGCTAGTGCGTATGCACCAAT
>VTLG01002266.1_pt1 | contig 43439 bp, 68 predicted proteins | sample 4694571 | NCBI WGS metagenome assembly VTLG01 (sample SAMN12604809, study PRJNA352737) | marine metagenome | biome: ENVO:00000447; feature: ENVO:00000209|ENVO:00000569|ENVO:01000036; material: ENVO:00002151; isolation source: viral sequences binned using virsorter ...
GTATATCTCATGTGCTTACCGTCCAGTTAGGATTACCTGTGTTTGGTGATTTTAACTCAACGTTATTAAGCTGTGGTATGTCCACAGTTATTCTTTGTTCTCTTTTACCAAAGAATACAGGGTCATACAAAAGATTTAACTCTCTTTCTTTTAGATCGTTAGCTCTCTTTAGTTCTTGTATGTATTGTTTTATTATCTTCATTTTTCCTTTCTTATGTTGCTTTTTGTTATCATTTATATGGGAAACTATAACAAAAAAACAAGTGTTGCAAGTAAAAAAATTTTATTGTATTCTGGTGATCTCTTCTCACACCTTTTGTTTGCCGTGAACGCTTCTAGTTCACGGCAACATTAAATGTCCAAATTGGGTTTACATTTAAAACCAATAACAAGTCTCTTATTATTAACAAACTCTTGCCCCATTTCGGTCATCATGTCTGCTGCGAGAGTATAACCGTAGGTTGCACACTCATAGTGTGTTTTAAAATGCATTTCATTTTCCATGGGTGGCATACAATTTCCATAGATTGATGAGCAGATTGTTAGTATTAACGTAAACTTCATAATGTACCTTAGAATTATTCTAAACTATTTACCTTGGCCCCGATAGGATTTAAATGTCCTACGTTTATTTTTGTTCATTTTTTGCAGACTAGGCCTACGTCCGATTGATGTCTTGTGAAAAACAGGTTCGTGAGCTATTTTATTTAAAAATCCTTTAATCTTGGCCATCGTTAAGTAATGTCATCTTTGTATCTTTATCTTCTATTCTCATGTACTTGATCACACCATTAACTTTTTGCTCTACATCATAACCACAATTTGTGCACCTGTAGAAAGCTCTATGTAAACCAACTAATATGGTATACATCTCACACTCTGGACAATGTCCAGAAACAATTTCAGTCTCTAAAACTTTTTGTTTCCAGTTTTTTTCTGTCATATCTTTTTTTATTCTTAAAAATTTTTGAAGTAAAGTGTTTTAATTGTCTTGCTATTGGATTTCTTTTTTTGTTGGGCTTCTTCATGACTGGCCCATAAGCCAGAGCATAATAAATATATAACAGATGGGTTCCATTATTTTAGGATTTTAACAATTTTCTTTCTATCCATATATATTTCTGTTTGAGCCTTTACTTTCTGGCAACTAAATACAACTCTTTCAGGATTGACCTCGTTCTGCGCGATACGCTTGGATTTCAAACAATCGCTGAGGTTGTTTTTATATACATGCTCTATCATATTTCCGTTTAAAGTTAAGATAAGTGCGAATACTGTCTCTATCATTGATGTTTACCGCTTCCGTTTCTAATTAACTTCTCTACATCCTCTGTAAGTTTTTTTGTTCTATCTTTTAAAAATTCTATGTTAACAGCATTGTTTCTCATACCTTTAATTTCTGCCTCTACATCCTCTAGTAAACCACTAACGTGTTCTACAATCATAAAAAGCTCTGCTTCTCCAGCTGATTGACCTAATTCACCTCTTGGATATTTAATTCTGAACTCTGAGTTTTGGTCTAAATCTTTTTGCATTAACTCTATCTTTGTTGAGTGTTGATTTAATTTTTCGTGAATGCCAAAATAAGCCCAGGTTCCGATTGCGATTATCGCGATCAAACTAGCAACCGTCTTCATTGGCATTTGTACAGCTGCTGACTCTGAAATTTTAAGCGCCATAATTAGATGGTCCTCCAAAGATTCCCAACAAAATGATTAATATAAAAAGTATTATAGTCATATAATAATTCATCATTATCTCCTGTTAACATTTACACTCCTCACAGGTACATAAACCATATTCATCTGCATGTAATCCATCATTACAATGACACTCATGATAACAATTTTTACAAGTCTTCTTTTTTGTATCCGTATCCATCTTTTCTATTTTTCCATCTTTTATTCCAGGCATATACACTCATCCAACTTCCAAACGACTCCATCCACGATAAAGGTAAGTCTATCGCTTTTCTTATAAATCTTCTTATATCACTTATCGCGTCAGGTATTGTTTTCATAAGTACCGGGTGATAGCAGTCTCCCGTTATCACCCTATCTTACACGCGTGTTAAGAATTTTTCAATTAGTTTTGCCAAAATTTTGAAACAATGCTGTCCCAAATGGCTTTTATTTTAGCCCAAATTTTTTTAACCATAGCTTTTTCCTTTGGTTTTTCTTTTAGTTGTTTTATGCGTTGTTTAAAACTCATTTTTTTTCCTCTATTTCGTAGAAGAACTTATCTGTGTCTTCTGTTTTCCATTTACCTGTATCTTCAACGTTCCATTCGTTAGTCTGCACTTTCCAATCAGGTATGTTATCTTTTACAGTAAAAGAAGGTAAATCCCATATACATCTGTTGTTTGGTTGTGCTGCAAAATTGCCATCATCAAGAGCAATTATGTGTGCGCACTTATGCTCGTGCGGTATTTCCGAATGGTCCGGATCCATTATATTAGTTTCTGGGTGAGCAAAGTCAACTGTAAATAAATATCTACCATGATGCCATTTTTTATCTTTACCAATGTATTTGCCTGAAGCTGCGCTTAGAATAGACCAGCAAGTAACAGCAGGATAATAAGAAAAAGAATTCCAAAGCTCAAGTTCATCAAGGCGTCGCTTGGGAACGTTTTCTGGTTTATATCCTTGCTGAATAAACGCGCTAATAGGAAGGCGATAAAATATTGCACCGTTACCCATAATAGCGTGAAATAATATAGCCCTTCCACCCATACACGATAAGCCGAAGATAATACAATCTTCAACTTCGCCATGGTGTTTTTTAAGATCATAAAGATATTCTTTCCTGATCTGTGCGTACGTCGCCGGTATGTTTGCATTTAAATATGCCATTATTTAATTTCACCCCAGTTAGCCCCCTTTTCGTAATCTACTTTATTTGGGACTGCTAGTTCAACAGCAGCTTCCATAATCTTAATTATTTCTTCTGCATGTACATCAGACTCAACAGAGATATCTACCTCATCATGAATCTGTATGTGTGGTATTATACCATTCTCGTAAAGACATACCATGGATTTTTTTGTCATATCTGCTGCCGAACCTTGTATTAGTTTGTTCAAAGCTTTGTAGGTAAATGCACGTTTTAGAGGCTCATCATATTCTTTTCTAGCTTGTTCTAAAGGTAAAGGTTTAAAAACTCCGAACTGAACTGGCTGCCATAAATCAAAATGACATGCACGACCTAGCAAAGTTCTGATCTTACCTCTATCATTTGCTCTTCTGGATACATTATCCATGAGCTGTTTTACAAACGGAGCTTTAGTATGATACTGTTTAATTAGTTTCTCTGCAGACTCTTTCATCAAACCTAGTTCTGCCATCAATTTATTTTTACCCATTCCATACATAAGACCTAAATTAATCGTCTTGGCTTGCTTCCGTTCTATGCCTGCCATATCGGCCACGACCTGATGGAAATCAGCGTCTCCGGCGTTGTATGCGTCTACAATTTCATCAACTCCTGACAGATTTTGCAGTTTTGCGTAATGTACTAAAATTCTAGGTTCTTGTTGTGAGTAGTCAAAACTACCCCAAACATGTTTATCTTCTGGTATAAAGATAGATCTAATTAAAGGACCAAGTTCAGGATGTCTGGCAGGTATTTGTTGTAAGTTTGGGTTACTCATACTAAATCTACCTGTAACTGTGCCACCTTGGTCTGATCTAATTTGATTTATATCTGCATGTATTCTACCTTTGTGTTCATGTTTAGTGATAGAATCTATAAATGTAGTGTGAGCTTTGTTTAATTCTCTTGCCTCTGCAATGGCTTGTGGTAATTCATGTGGGTGATTTTGTAAAAAGTTTTTTGTAAAGCTTGGTTCATTACTCTTTGCAGTTCTATCGTACGGAAGTTTAAGTTTATCAAAGGCCTTTGCTATTGATCTGGCTGCCATAATTTCTACGTCTACACCAGTTAAATTTTTTATTTTTTTTATTAAAGACTCTTCCCTTTTGATTAAATTTTGTTTAATATTTTGTGCTTTTTCTAAATCAACTTTAACGCCCTTGAATCTCATATCCACAAGACATGGGAATAATCTTGTTTCTAAATTAAAAATGTCCATCAATTCTTGATTGTGCATTTCTATTTTTAATCTTTGCCAAAGTTTAAGTGTGGACTTTGCATCTTGCTCCGCATACTGACCTACAAACATTGGGGGCAGTCTCCACATATCTGCTTTAGCATTTAATCCATATTCTTTTGCAGCTTCAATTAAAACTTTTTCATCTTTACTTTCACCTGCATAATATTTTGCTAACGTGTTTAACTGATAACTTAATCTGTTTTCATCAATTAATGATGCAGCTATCATGGTGTCCACAATGGGTCCTTTTATGGTAAGTCCTGCTGACCTTAACCAGCACACATCATACATAGCATTATGAAATATAAACGTAGTATCTTGTTGATTTAAAACGTCTTGTAGCCATTTTAAGACCAGTTTTGGGTCCATATTACCACCTTGCTCATGATGTATTGGATAATAGCCTTGCCAGCCCTCTACAGCCACCGCAACGCCAGCAATGTGGCCTTTATTAATGACATTACCAGATCCAAGTGATTTTAGGTCTGGGTCGTTCGTTTCTAAATCAATTGCTATTTCTTTGTATTCGCGCAGATCTTTTAACTCATCTGGCATTACCCACTCTGTTTCAGGGGTGAATAGGGGCATCTGTGTACTTCTCACGAGTAGTCTCTCTCCTTTACCATTTCTAGATAATGTATTGCTTTATCTATATCTTGTATGCCTCCCTTTTGAGAATGCCTACATATATACTTTATAGCGTTCCCTTCCGCGAATTGCAACCTATTCTTGTTAATGAATTCTGCGGGCTGAATCTCAAAATATAAATAATGGGATCCTCCAACCTGTTTTAACATTGGGTTTTCTTTTTCTGGTGTGTCATCTGACATTCTATTTTTTTTCATAATATATAAGCTCGATCAAAGTTCTTTGGATCTAACACGTGCAATTCACGCTTCGCTCTCGTCGCTCCAGTATAGAATAATCTATGTAATTCATCAGGGTCATGACTGAAAGTTTCTAGTGCTGCATTAGTTAGATCTTGCATAAGCAAAACCTTGTCGGCTTCTCCTCCTTTTGCTCCATGTATTGTTGACATAATGATACGCGGATTTTTGTTTATTTGTTCTCCATTCGCCCGCATGTTACGAATGTAGTTTTCTGTGATGGTATCTAAACCATCAAAGGCTTCATACCAAACATCTGTGGTGACTAAACCATGTTCAGCTTGACAATCTCTAATCAAATATTTTTTATCAGAATGCAGAGTTTTACCAGATCTAAAACCAACCAAAACTTTATCCCCTAAATATTGATATATGTTTTTTATTTCTATTGTACCCAAAGCAATATCTCCTTTACGCCATTTCTCCCAGTTATTTAAAGCTATCAAAAGTTTCAATGGAACAGAGTTAGACCCTCTGTGTTGATAATACCAACCTTGTAACTCACACAAATCTTTTACGTCATCAAGAAAATGATTAGCCGATGACAAGACTAACCAGTTACCCTTTGACATATTAACTTGTGTTACGTCAGAATATCTACGCAGTATTCCATGTTCTGCTCTTGGTTTATAATCTTTATCAAATCTGTTATCTATTTTACTAATTATCTTTTGTGATAATTCATGTATGGGTCCACCAGGTATTCTATAGGATTGATCTAATACTTTAATATTATTAACTTCTTCTTTCAAAGCTATGAAATGATCTACATCTGCACCAGCCCATTTAAATATTGCTTGGTCATCATCACCGGCTATGTAAGTTTTCTTTGCATTAACCCATAAAGATCTAACCATCTCCCATTGTATCAAAGATAAATCTTGTGCTTCATCTATAAACAAAGCTTCAAAACTTTGTTTAGTTTCTTGTGCAATAAAATCTTCTAATAAATCTGTAAAGTCTTTGAGACCTTTTTCTTTTTTATATCTCTTCAGTTCTTCTGATAATAAATATAAAGTATCTCTTTCTATATCTAATATGTTTTGTCTAGAGTCATAGTATTCTAATAAATCCATACGTTTAACTCTAGCTGTATTCATAATGGTCAAGTATTCATTGTCTGAATTAAATGTGCCATCATCTTCTGAATATTTACCTGTCTTAATGGGTATGCCAACTAATTTACCAAACTCTCTGTAATTTTCTGCTGTCATCATTTTTTCTTTTGACATAGCCAAACGACTGAAAGCATAGGAATGTAGCGTTCTAAAGTTTTCTAAATCTTTTTCTGCATCAAGACCAAATTTTTCTGCAGCTCTCGTTGCTGCCTCTCTTGCTGCTTTTCGTGTAAAAGAAAAGTATCCAATTTGTTTTGGTCTAATCCCCTGTTGTATGAACTGATCGACTAAATTCAATAACGTTGTTGTCTTTCCTGTCCCTGGGGGACCTAGTATTATAGTTTTCATATTTTGCTAACCTCTCTCTTAATATATCTATTTTCATTTGTAAGATTTCATTTTTACCTTTTTCTAATCTGTATCTTAGATTCCAATTTATACCTATTGGTTTTACTTTCATTAATAAACCTCCTTATGATATTCAACTTTTGAAACAGCTGCCTCTGTCTGTTTCATAGTTTTTATTTTAATTAGTCTTGGTTGTTGTTTTTTGATTCTAACTCTCTCTTCAGAAACAAACACGTCATCTAATCTTTTTAAAAGATTACCTGTTTTAATTTTATCCATCTCCCAATTATTTTTTTTAAGAAATGCATAGAAGTCATCCATTCTAAAATATGTAAATTCTTTATTTTCATCTGTAAAAGGTAATTTGTTAAACACATCATCCATTGTTCTCGCTGATTGTCTATTTGTAGTCCAGTCTTGTAATAGACCGATTAATTGATTTATAGGATTTAAAGACTCCAGTGGTTCTACTTCTTGTAAGTTTTGCATCATAGGTTTTAAAAAATATTGTTTCCAATCTTTGCCTTTGTGTACAGGCACAATTAAATTAGCTTGATCAAGACATGCTAATGCAAACAACGGTGAGCTATAAAGTTGTTCTGTTTTTAATTCGATCCGCGTTCCATCCACATCTAAAAACCATTGTGGTGGAGTTGATTTGTATTTAGTTAAGTTACCTAACATTGGCATCTCTTCTTCACCAAAGCCTACACCAAAACGTTTTGTTCTACACAGACCAGATTGACAGACCGCGTTGATCGGCGCGTCTTTACATCTATATTTATCGTAACCTTTTCTATTTACAGATTTAATTAATTGTTGAACCTCACTATTACTTAACTTCGGTTCCATATATTTTAAATTAGCTTCTACAATTTTATCTTCCCAACTATCAGGATGTGCTTGTTTGTAGTAAACAGCAATATTAAATAATGCATTATTCCTAGACCCCTCACCAAACCCAGTTGATGCCAACTTGTTTAGACAAGGTGGTCCAGAAGGAAATGCTTCTTCTATTTTTTTATCTTCGATTTTAATTTGTTTGACTTGCTCTTCTGTGCACGCGTAAACATCATAGAGCTTATAAAATTCCTCAAGTGTACAACTGGTGCCATTATCGTTGATAGCATAACGTAGTCCTTTCGTTTCATTGTAGTAGGGTAAGTTTAAGAAATTACCTGTATCCCCACGTTCTACAAGTATTTCTGTTTGTTTAGGAAATATCTCACTACCTTCATATCCTAAAACTTTAGATATTTTTTTGAGTGTGCTCTGCATAAGAGCTGCAGATATAAATTCTTTTGTAAACAAGAATACATGTGCACCACCGGATTTTGATCTACAAATTATTAAGGGGAGATTAAGATTTCGTATGCTTTGAATGAGGCTGCTGTGGTCGAGATTGTAACTGTCAATATCAATACAGCCCCACCTACACGTAGAATCCTCTCGAATGGGGATGATGCCCAAAGCCGGACCTTCTCCCTGTAGATGTTTTTCCCACAAGTCATCGCTAACGTTCTTTCGAACAATGAATGCCTTGCCTTTTTGTTTTGTTCCGTTTTCATTTCTTTCGCCTTTCTGGTATTGTCCATATGCTATTTTTAATCCTTCAAATATTATTTTAAATTTTTTGCTCTTCATTATCATTTCTAATTAAATTGTAAAGGGGGATCTCTCGATCCCCCTCTATAAAACTAAAAAGGAGTTTTAGTTTGAGATGTCTCTTCCACATCTGCTTTTGTTTGCACGTTGCCTTTTGAGACGTTTCCGGAGAAGTCTTTTGCATTTAAATACAAAGTCTTATCCTTTTGTCCCATGATTCTGTCCATGTTCACAACCCAACCATACCAAGAACCTTTATCGTTCTTTTGTAAGTTTGCTTGTAAATTGTAAACAACCCCATGCATAGGTGGTACAGCAAATCCGCCTTTACCATCGTCAATCTGAACAGACTTCATCATTGAATTCCATTTCTTACTGACACTCAACTGTGTTGATTTCATAGTAATTAAAGCAGGACTGTATCCGCCTTGTTTGTTTTCTACCATCACATAGTAATAAGCAGTCTCTTCTAAATAGTTACCGTTTGGTAATCTAATTTTAGAGCCATCTCTTTTACCTGTTTGGATAACCGGACTACCTGGTGAGTGTGTAGCCACAGGAGCACCTGGACCATCACCTCTATCAGACCATTCCGGATAGTCTTTTTTGTAGTAACAAGGAATAACCTTGACACCTTTTTTACCATCGAACAATTCGTTGGTAACAGTATTGTAGATCATACCAGGTTTGGCACCCTCTACATACTTACTATCTCCATCAGTTACCTGCGGAGACAGTTGTCCCAAGATTCTGATAAACGGTAACGCCATATCTTCTTGCGTCATGTTTTCAAAACCTTTTTGCAGATCGTCACCGAACAGGGCAACAGATCCGTTTTGTTTAGCTTTTATTTCACTAGCCATTATTCATCCTCCATTATTTTTTCCGGCTTATTTTTGTTTTGTCTTTAATCCATAGACTAAAAACATCAGAAGGCATGTCAAGGCCGGCCTTGACACGCTCCTCATATAGGGCTGTCAATGTATTCCACGCCACATCAGATTTCTGCTGTGGTGTAAAACCATTAGCAACCGCAAGGTCCATCAATTGATTCGCCTTGTTGTCTTCTCCACGACCAAAACTTACAGTAACATTGTTTTTAATAATGTCACCTAATCCTTGATCTCGAAGCCATTGATAGGCACTTTCTCTTCTTAAATCATCTTTTGGAAGAGTAGCCCTAAATTCTTTTTTTACAGAAACTTTACTACCATCTGCTAGTTTAATTTCTTGTAACCCCTGTTCTTGTAGAAGCTCTGGTATAACTCTAGAACTAATATCATCTGCTTCTGCTTTTTTGGCTTTCAGCTTATCTTCTAGTTCTGCTATTTCATCTTCTTTCTCTTTTAACTTTACACATTGTTGTGCAATGTCTGTTATTTCAATGTTATCTAACATATCTTTTGTGTCTTCTAACATCATATTTTTTACGTCGCTCATGTTATCCTTTCTGGTAGAGATCGAAATTTATTGGATAATATTTAGCCTCTCTTCGATCCCATTTTAAGAGGTTAAACTTTCCGTTTGTTTTATCACAAACGATTGCACAAGAGATACCAATAATAGCTGGATCACCTGTGAGCAATACATAATCTTGTTCTCTAAAATCTCGTAAATTTTTTTGCATTTTAAAAACAAATGGACTTGAACTAAATATTATTTGTGAATCTGGGCCATAGTTAGGCAAACAGATTACAAGATAACCAAAGTCGGATGCACCTAAAATATTTATATTTGCAGGTGGATGCTGTAGTACATAAACAAATTTTTCGTTAGGGTTGTTTTTTTGAAAGTCTAAAAACTCTCCTAAAGAATTTGGTTTGTATAACTCAAAAATTTTATTCTTCATTCTATTATTCTCTTGACACTGATATATACTTTCCTATATAGAAGTCAAGTAGAAAGAATAAAAAACTATGGATTATAAATTTAAGACTAAGCCTTACAAGCATCAGTTGACTGCCTTAAAAAAGTCATGGTCTGAAAAAGAATATGGCTATTTTATGGAGATGGGCACAGGTAAATCAAAAGTGTTAGTTGATAACATGGCCATGCTTTATGATAAAGGTAAAATAAATGGGGCGCTTATCATAGCACCAAAAGGAGTTTACACAAACTGGTTATCGCAAGAAATACCAAATCATTTGGTTGACCACATAAAACCCAAAATGGTATTATGGACTGCTTTAACATCAAAAACTAAGGATAAAGAGTATCAACAACTATTTAAACCTGACTATGACCTTCACATCCTAATTATGAATGTTGAAGCTTTAAGTACAAAAAAGGGTGTTGAGTTTGCATATAAATTTTTAAGAAGTCATAAAACACTCATGGCTATAGATGAGTCTACAACTATTAAAAATCCAAACGCTAAAAGAACTAAAAATATATTGCTTCTTGGTAAACATGCACAATACAGACGTATTCTTACTGGTTCTCCTGTAACTAAATCACCATTAGATTTATATAGCCAATGTGCTTTTTTAGATGAACAGTTACTTGGTCATGTATCTTATTACACTTTTAGGAATAGGTATGCTATTATGATAGACAGAAACTTTGGAGGTCGAAGAGTGCAGATCGTAGGTTCTTACCAAAGACTAGATGAATTAGAAGAGATATTAAAAGAGTTTTCTTACAGGGTACAAAAGAAAGATTGTTTAGATTTACCTAAAAAAATATATATGACTAGAACTGTTGAGCTTACACCAGAGCAAAATTCTGCGTATGCAACCATGAAATCAGCGGCCCTCGCTCAACTAAAAGGGAAGATGGCTACAGCTCCACACGTATTAACACAGCTCATGAGATTACACCAGATTACATGTGGTCATTTAAAATCTGACGATGGTGAGATTACAAACTTTAAACACAACCGTATAGAAGAACTAATTGATGTTATTGATGAGATGGAGGGTAAAGTTATTATCTGGGCTAACTATGTTCATGATATAGAACAGATAACAAAAGAATTAGAAAAAGAATATGGCGAAGGATGTGTGGCACAATACTATGGTCAAGTATCATCAGAAGACAGACAAAAAGCTATTAAAGATTTTCAAAATCCTAAATCAAAAGTAAAATATTTTGTAGGTAATACGCAGACAGGTGGTTATGGTATTACGCTTACAGCAGCTAGTAACGTTATTTATTATTCTAATAGTTATGATCTAGAAAAAAGATTACAATCAGAAGATAGAGCACATAGAATAGGTCAACATAAGCCAGTAACATATGTGGATCTCATAGCAGAAAAAACTGTTGATGAAAAGATTATAAAAGCTTTAAGAAAAAAAATTAATATTGCATCTACGGTAATGGGTGATACAGTCCAGGACTGGATATGAAATACCCATTTTACATTAGGATGACAATATTATTATGCGTAGGTGGTTTTGCACCTATTATGCTACACCACATTATAATGAAATTATGGGATGTGAGTATTTTAAGGGCAGCTGAAATTACTTTCATAGTTTGTATTCCCATTGCTTTCTGGATGGCTGAAAAGATAAATGAACGATGGCATGACGATAGAAAATAAAAATGGAAAAGATAGTTATAATCACATTGTTATTTTTAACTTGGGATGGAGAAATTAAACAACAATCATTTGAAATACCATCGAAAGAAAGTTGTGGATCTTGGTTTGAAAGAAACGTAAAGGTTCATGAAAGAAAACAAAGAAAAGTATTTAGTAATCATTACTATCACACCTACGAAGGCAAACAAGTTATAGGTTATGTGTGTGGTGACGACCCACCACAATAATTAAAGATCGACTAATCCTGTTTCTCTATTAAGATATTTATATTCTATTTTGTGTATATCAAAATCACTCATAAGCTTCTTGCAAATATCTGTATGATCAAACTCACCACAAGAATAAACATCCATTTGTAATAATGCAGGTTTAGGTTCATCCCAAATATGCATCGCTATATGTGACGTCTCAATAATTGCAACAGCTGTAATGCCTCTGTTACCAGGCATATTACAATACTTTACATAAGGACCCATAAACACTTTCATGTCTATAGATTCTATAAACTCTCTCATCCAGTTTTGTAATTGTTCTTCGTCTGTTGGTGGTCGACTAGCTTCGGCGCGAATAATGAGATGCTTATGCACCAGAAGACTATTTTTCATCGCTAGATCTCTTCGTATTGAGTCTTACCGGCATCATTACGAAAAGCTCGTAGCTTTTGTTTACGATTGCCATCTTTGTTGTATGATACATGTAACCATCCAGACTCTGGTGTGCCAGTGTAAAATTCTAAAATTGCCTGGTCAAAATCTAATTCATTAGTGACCCACTCAAATAATTGTTTGTTATCTACTGTATGACATTCGAAGTCTGCCGCCTGGCCACGTGCATGCTGCGATCGCTCTGAGCTGCCTATAGCCACACATAATTCTGGTGATCTATATCCTGATGATACGCTTACAACACCCCACTCATTTCTAACAGGTTGTAAAATATTTTCACAAAGTAATTTTAAATTTTCTAGATGCTCTTCTGTTGGTGTATTATCAATACCCTTACGTTCCGCTGTCTGCGATTTGGTAAGTTCTCTTACAGAAAAGTTAGGAGTCAACTTCATCCGAATACCTTATCTAACACAAAGACGACTGCAGTTCCCGCAACAGTTAAAAGAACCCAATAGAATTTGTCTATCTTACCGCCCAGTTTTTCTACGTCTTGATGTACGTGTGATAAATTCTTTTTAACTCCTGATATGTGTCCATACAGGGATAAAATATGTTCTCTTGTTGTTTTAGGTTTCATACCCATTAAGCAATTCCTTTTTGTTTTAATCGTATAGCTTGTTCGTCAGGGGATAATAATGCTGTTTCTGTGGCTGTCAACCCTGTGTTTAAAACTGGTTGAGTAGATGCTTGTTGAACTACGGGTGTTGGTTGTTTTGGTAGAGGCGGTGTTTTGATAGAAGCTATGCCTACTTCAGAGGCCTCGACAGGAACGCTACCTCTTAGATCTTCTTTAATGACAGGCTCTTTTGGTTTATCATAATAGAAAGTATCTTCTAGGCTATCTCTTTTTAATGTTCTGATAACTTTCTTCATGTCTCTTTCTGGGAAGATAAATCTTTTATCTAGACCATACTCAAAATCTTGTTCTTTTTCTCTTTTTCTTAATGTCTCTATTTTCTTTTTAAATCTCTCTTCAGAGAATGTGACTGGTGTAAATTTACCGTTCATGATATTTCTAATTGTTTTAGAACTAATACCTTTTCTAGCTTTAAATAATTTTTTAATATCTCTATCTGATAAACCAAATTCTTTAGCAGCTTGAATAGCATTGTATATATCTTTCTGTAATCTAAATGCCTCTCTTTGTATGTTTATAAACTCATCTACAATAACTTGTCCACCTCTAGCTCGAAGATCTGTAAACTTATAGAAGTCTTCTGCTTTAAATACATTTGATCTTATTCTTGTAAACTCAGAAATTTTATAATCTAACGCCTCTGATATATCAACGTTATATGGTTTTAAACCTGTGCCTGCTCCTATGATAACATCAGTTGTTTCTCTAACAACACCTGTGGGTGTAGGTTGTTTTATAATTGCATCTTTAAATTTTCTACTTGATGTAACAATACCTGGTTCTAATACTCTCAATATGTGTGCAAAAGATTTACTAAATTTAGAACCATCTAAACCAAATGTAGGATCACTTTCACTCCATATTTTTTTACCTGTATCTGTTCGACCTCTAGCCACATCAATAAAAGGTTCAAAACCAATAGGTGTTGTTAAATAAGATTCAAAGAAAGTTTGAACAGGTCCATTTTTACCAAAGAAAATTTCCAACATATCACTGTCTCCTAAAGATTTTTGTTCTCTTAATTTTGTAAAAATAGCTTCGATAGGCTCTATTACTACAGATTGAGGAATAAAATCAGATAAATTTACAACTTTAAATTTACCATCCTCAGCTTTTGTAAGTGCTAATAAATTTGAATTAGCTTGATACTCGGGTGCAAAAAATTGTTTGTATAAATTCATTTCGTCATCACCTAAACCTGTTACCGCACCATATAATCCTTTTGCAGCTAGTGATACACCACCTAATGTTGTATACAGTCCTATTAATCCTCTAATACCCATTGATCTTAGTTCTGGATTATCAGACGCAGCCTCTCTTGCAGATATGGTTAGATTATTAAATGTAGTTCTTAACATTTCTGCAGGAAATGATACGAAATTACCAAATGGTGTTCTTCTTAATGCTTGAATTGCTATTGGAACTTTACTGTAAGTTGGTACAGTATTTCTAGTATACCAAGATGCAGCTTGTCTTATCGCTTCATCAATATCTACTTTCTGTCCTGTTAAAGTTGTTTTTTGTAATTCTCTACCAGCTATCTCTTTAAACCATTTTCTAGCAGTTTCTATGTTACCCTTAAATAAATCTTTGGTAAAAGACTTATACCAATTATATGTAAACCATTTCCAAACGTTATCACCACCTGCATATAGTCTTGCTGCTTTTTCTGTAAATGGATTTTTTTCTAAAAATTTTGCTAGACCCTCTACGGTTGCAATTTTACCATTTCTAACTTCTCTTAATACAGCTGCAAGCTCTGACGCTACAATGTTTTCATCTAACACACCATATTTAATACCTTCGTTTATATTATCTAATAATCTTAATTCAGCTTGTGCATTACCTTTACCAGCATTAAAAATATCATCGGCTACCATTGCAATAGCATCTGTTGCTGAAGCTCTACCACCTAAAACGCCTCTTGCAAGAGGAAACATCATGGCAGAATAAAAGTTTCTAACTTGTGTTTCTGGAGACAATACAGTTTTACCATATTGTACCCCTGTTTTTAATTGTAATAAATTTTTGTAAACACCGTTTTGTATCCAAGCATCTAATGGTCCTTTTGATGTAGTGATAGCCTCAACTAAATCTGATGCACCATATAAAGGTCTTTTAATATCTGTAAGTAATGATTTCATTGCGCCTAAACCTTGTGCTTTTCCAACCTTAACAGGATTCAAAATACCTGCTCTTTTAGCTGCTTCCTCTGTTTTAAATAAAATATCTGCTTTTTGTAAAGCACCAGCTAATTTATCAAATAATAATTTATTCGTAGATTGTGTTACCATTGATGATACAGTTGTCATCACTTGTGATTTTAAATTATTTTGTTGACCAAGTAAGTTTTTAATAACTGTAGGTAATTCATCGCCTGTTGCAATAAAATCTTTCATTCTAATAAGTTTGCCTATTTCATTTAAATTTTTAATAGGATCGTACATATCAACTTTACCAAGTCTTAATATTTCTCTAACCATTTCTTCTGCTTGAAGTTCTCTTGCTCTGCCTTGTGATACACCTGCACTTTGATATACTTTTTTAGCTTGCACTCTAAGCGCAGCTCCACCTTTGCCGTTAATTAAGTTAAGAGCAAATTGTTTTGCTTTTTTAAATAACGCTGAGTTTTCAGAAACCGCATAACCAGGGTTTTCAAATATTGCAAAAGACTTTCTCATGTAACCTTTTACATTTTTAAGAACAGCACTTCTTAAATCACCAGATGGTAATAAATTACCAAATGTTTTTCTAATATCATCCATGTCTTTTTTTAATGCTTGTGCTGTTATTCTTAATTCTTTTGGTAATGCTTGTAGAGTTTTTTGATTTTTTAAATATTGCAATACTCCATCTAAATAATAATCTTGACTAGCAGGAGAGTTTTGTATTCCTTTATTGTATCTACCTTCAAAAGCTTTAGCTAAAGAATAAGATCTTTTTTCTATACTTTCTAATAATTTTTCTGTTCTTCTTGCAGCTCTTTTTATTTCTTGTCTGGCTGCTGTATTTAAAGAGTATTGTACACCTGTTTGTGGCCCCATAGATCTTAAATAAGCTAATTTATTATCTAATCTTTTAAGTGACGCTTTTAATGGGTCAACACTTTCCGTTGAAAAAGTTCTCCATTTAGCAAAATCTGGTAATTTAGCACTCCAGACTCCTTTTACCGTTTGTCCAAAAAACGGTAATACTATTCTTGTGCCAAGTTCTTTTACTAACAATTCACCACCTCTGTTAGCTAGTTTAAATGGAACTTCTATACCTGGTACTCTTGCGGCTACCTTTGATACCGGTGTTATAACAGCGTTAACTGCTTTAGCTCCTATACCTAAAGTAAAAGCTCCAGGCTTATATAATCCATATTTAGCACCAATGGGTAATGCTTTACCTGCTAAAGCAAATCCAGCACCAATTGTTATACCTTCTGCACCATACTTTAATTTATTTATAAATCTGGCTGCAGCTAAATCTCTACCTGTTTTCCCTTCTTCACTAACAGGTTCATAAAAAAATGTTGGTCTACCAGGTTCTGCAACTAAAGCTTCTGCTGCTCCTAATGATAAACCTCCTTGACCAGATCTTCTAGCGATGCTTGTACCTAATTTAGCTGATCTTCTTAAAAATTTATTTTCTATACTAGATAAAGTTTTTCTAAATCCTTGATATGTTTTACGAAGGTTGCCTAGTTTAGGTATTTGATTTACAAGTTTTAAAGTTATTGTGCTTGGCACACCATATTGTATACCTAGTCTTGCAATGTCACCTGTAAGAGTTTTAGGGCTACCATGATTTTCTACAAAGTCTCTAGATACTTTACCTAAATTTTGTGTAAAGTTAGTATCAAAAGCATAATCAACAGGTATGGTTACTAAATTAGAAATACCCTCTAGGATGTTAGTGCTTGCACCTACAATAGCGCTTTGAATTTCTCTTCCTGCCGTTGTTTCATCTTTGTCTAAATCATCTGTTGTTAGAGGTTCAAGACCTTTATCTTTTCTTTGTTTATTAATAATGTCAAAGGCCATGGAGATACCTAAAGTATTTAGATCACCTCTAAAAAAATCTATAATGGCATCGCCTTCTGTTTTAGGTCTTACAACTTTTACTTTGTCACCTGGATTAGTTTCAAGAACATTATTTCTTTCGTCATTCTCTTTAACAACTTGTGTGAATTGCTCTAATGAAATGTCAATTGCCATTAGGCCTCCTGCGGTAATACTAATTCAACTCCGTACTTGCTATTAAAATTATCTACATCTGCTTGTGTTGCTATTGAGGCAAAATCAGCAAGAGCCTCATAACTGTTAGCTAATAAATTTACGATCTCATCACCTATTTCTTTTGGTAATCTTGCTCTTAACTGATCATAAGTTACTTGCATTGGCATTGGTCTTGTAGGTTCAGTTATAGTTTCTGTTGTAACATCTTCTTGTACCATTTCTGTTAGACCACCCTCTGCTTTATTAACTCTGCCACCATCAGCTTTTGTTTGTAATCCTGATAAACCTGCATCAAAACTTTTTACTATGTTCAATAAATATTGAGCAACTCCTTTTTGTAATTCGTCAACAGTTGGCTCTCTACCTAATTGATCTTTTAATAAGTCAGCTACTATATCTTGTGCAGAATCAATAGTTTGTGGATTTAATATTCTAAATTTAGAAGCTTTGTTACCACCTTGTGCAACATCTAATCTAGAAAAATCTCTTGCTTCTGTTAGTTCTCTAATTTTATTTTGATCTGGATTTGGTTTTTTATTTTCATCTGCTATTTGTTCATTGTAGTAAGTATCAATAACATCTAGAGAAATTTCTGTAGCTGTTTTTTTATCGGCTCTCATCTTTCCTATTTCAAATTCTGTTTGTGCACCTGTTAATGTTCTGGCTAGATCCTCTCTGTTTTGTAATTGTCTTTGTCTTCTAGTATCGATCGATGTTCCAAGATCAGTTCCTAGTTTTGCAAGAGGTTTTGACGCTGCTGCTAGTGTACCACTTATACCACCTCCTTCACCAGGTGTGCCTAATATTTCTAAACCACTACTAGCTATTCTTAAAAAGTCACCGATAGATAAACCTTGTTGTTCTGGCACAGGTATTTGTTTTTTTATTCTTTCATAAAAATCTAATACTTCACCACCATTATCATAACCAGGTCTACCTAAACCAGATGCAATACCAGTACCATAACTAGATACTTTACCGCCTCTGAACATTGGTCGTCTTAAAACTCTGCTCATTATATTCTCCTTATAGCTCCTGCTAAACCAGCTGCACCAATACCTAATCCTAGTAATTGTTGTGTTGCACTAGGCGGAGGTGTTGATTGAACTTGTGTTGCTGCAGGGAATCCACCAATTACAGATGATAATTGTGGACCAATTAATCCTAATCTTGTGTAATCAGCAAACGCTGCTTCTCTAGCTGCTTCTTGATCTGCTGCTAATTCTGCTTGTGCAATTTGTCTTTGTTGTGCACCTAACTGTGATTGAAACGTTCCTAATCCTTGTTGTGCTGTTAATTGATTTAATGCTTGTTGTTGTGCTTGTTGAAATCCTGCTTGTCTTAATCTTGCTTCTTCAGCTGCTCTGGCTATATCTGCTGTTGCTTGATACTCACCTAATGATGCTGCCTCTCTACCACCACCAAAAGCTCCAGCTTGTGCTGCTCTTTGTCTTAAAGATGAAATACCTTTAGCTTGTTCTCTTTCCATAGCTGCAAGCGAAGTATCAATAACTTCTTGTTGGTATGGAGACATAAATTGTTTATATGCGTCTGGTCCAACTAAAGTATCTAACCCAGCTGCTGCTTGTTGAGCTTGTTGTTCTAATGCAGATTGAGGAGCAACGAATTGTTTACCTGTATATGTAGCTGTAGGAATAGCTTGACGAAGAAGACGTTTACCTTCCTCTGTAATAGCTAAACCGGCTGCTTCTACAAATGGTTCTCTAAGTTGCCTTGTAGTAGTAGTTGCCATTATATTTTACCCTCTAAGCTGTACATCATGTCGTACATTCTTTTTGCACCTTTATTAATACTTCCACCACCTGCTGCTCTAACTGCGTCTGCAGTCATTACAAATTCATTTTTACTTAATCTTGCTGGCACATCATCAGCTCTCTCTTTAGAACCTTCTGGTATAAATCCTCCACCTCTCATATCTTTTTCCATTATACCACCATCAGCTTTACCTTGACTTTCATCAGCAAAAGTCATTTCTAACATTAATAATTCTTCTTCTTCATCTGGACTTAAAATACCTTGTTTTTGTTTATTTATTAAAAAAGAGTATCTAGCCCCTGGAGTTCCACCGTTAGCTGCTTTTAAAATACCACCATCTTTAGCTTCTTGTTTTTGTTCTCGAACTTTTTGTCTTCTTAAAAACTCTTCGTAATCGTCAAGAAGTTTTTGTCTATCTTGCATTTTTTCTTCTTTTCCTCTACCTTCTAAGTATTCTTCAAAAGTTATACCACCATCCTTCATACCTGCTCTAGCTTGTCTTAAAAAATCTGCAAAAGACATAGGAGTTAATCCTTGTTCTTCCATTTCAAAAACATATTGTTCATACATTTCTTCTATATCTGTTTTATATCCTGATGCCATTTTCATAATACCTTCATCATTCATACCACTTCTAAATTTATTCATTAATCTTTCTAATTCTTCTTGAAACATTTCTAATTCTTCTGGAGTTAAATCTTTATATCCCTTACCAAATAGTTGTCTAGCGATATCATCATAGCCATCTTTTGGACCGGGAGCTGATACTTGTTCGCCATATTCAATTCCTTGGTCTTTCATTAAATCCATAATACCTAAATCATCTGTTTCTTCTTCTATCTCTACTTCACCACCTGTAGCAAAACCATATTTTTCTTTTACCATACCCATTGCTTCTTGTTCTGCTAAATCTGCTGCATCATCAACAGTCATGTTTGTGTCTTTATCTTCCATTTGTTGAAGCTTTTCTTTTATTTTAATTTTAAGAAAGTTATCGTAATCGTCTCCCATTGAATCGACTATCATAGTCATTATACCTTCTTCTTTTACGTCACCGCCATTAGCAAACTTCATCATCGGTACGGCTTGAACAGAACCAATAGGTGGTCTATAAGCCATTTCAATACCTTCTCTTGCTGTCTGTAAGCTTTGAAGAAAACCATCATCACCCTCTGATCCTTGAATGTTAACTGTAATTTCATCTTTTTCATCAGGCTCTGCTACAACACTTTTTTTATTTTTTTTATCTTTTTGAGTTCTAAATCTACCTTTTTTTGACATAGCTTTTGCTAAAGGTTCTGGAGCTCTCATTCTTCTTCTTAATTCTTCTAATTGTTCTATGATACCACCCTCAGCATAACCATATTTATCTAATACAGAGTTTACATAATCTTCATCGTAACCTGCGTTCATATAAATATCAAAAATACCTTGTCTTCTTTTTACTTTATTTATTATACCTTGTTCTCGTAATTGTCTGTTATACTCATCAAGTTGGTCTTGTTGAATTTCTGCCAGTTGTGCACTGCCTTCTATTGCTGTTGGAATAGCTAAAGCTTTTGCTTGTGCACCAAGTGTTTGGCCTTTTGGACTAACTAAAGAAGTCATTAAATCTGATTCAGAAGCTGCTGTTGCTAGACTACCTAGTTGTTGTGATAAAGGAACAGCAGATCCTCCTCCTGTTACAGGTAAAGAAGCTTTTAAAGCTTCTGTTGTTTGTGGTGTTAATTTTGCTCCGACACTACCTAAACCTGATTGTATTAAATCTGGTGCTGCAGCAAGAGCTGCTGATCTTAATGCTATATCTGTATCATCACCTTGTGCTTTTGATGCAAGTGCTGCTGTTAAAGCTTTACCAGTTAGGTTTCGAGCAAGTTGACCTTTTATTCCTAAAGCTTTGCCAAGCGCTGGACCTCCAAAATATGATGCTACAAACGGAACTGCAGGTCTAACTTCTTTTGGTATTATTTTTCTAACTCTTCTAACTACTGAACCCATGATGCTTTTGTTCTCCTTTGTGAAACTCTATAAATATTGTTGTTTGAAACTCTTAACCAATTAATAGGTTGGTTTAAACCTAATGTTTTTGCAAAATAATTTTTTGTCCAAGCCATAACTTTTTTTAAATTTTTAACACATATTGTATCAATATGCCATAAACTCTTACCATTGTTCCAAGACTTAACTTCACCTGTTTCAACATAATGTTGTTCAGTTGGTTTGTTTAAAAATGCCCAGTTAGTAAAAGCTATCACGTTATCTCCATCATAGTGTATTTTATATTGCTTCAGTTCAATAGAAGGAAGTATGTGATAATATAAGTCTTCTCTAGAAAAGTTCTTATATTTGTCAAACTTCTTATACAAGGATATGATAGTTTGCATATCTTGCAAGGTTTTCTTATCAGAAATGAAGTTCATGGCAAGGTGGCTATTCTTGTTTTAAGCCAATATTCTTAATTTACAAGGTTTTTTACTTCTCGTCAATCACTGATATTTGTAGCCGTACCTAAAGGTATCGACTCTACAGTCACATGAACATCTCTTCTAATGTGTTCAGATTTGGTAGAACTATTAGGATTTTGTACATCCTGCATAGCTTCTGCATCAGACATATATTCTTGACCTGTTTCAGTGTTTGTTAATGTAACCTCTGTTTTAGGTGTAATAACTGGTACTCTTTTACCATCTATTATTTCATACCTTACAGAAGCCTCTGTTTCTACAAACGGCATTATCTGTCCTCCCTGTTAATTTCTAATACTGATGCAATAACATCAACCGCACCACTTGTTGCTTGCACTTTTAATATTTCACTTTCTTCCATAATTAAAGGTTCTGTTAACACTTGTTCTTTTTGACCAGAAGTTAAACTAACATCGTTATCAATTACAAAAGCTGTGCCTGCTGCACTAGTTAAAGTTACTTTTACAACTGCTGAACCTGCAGCATCCTCTGCAGCATTTATAGATTTAACAATAGCTCTTGCATTAGATGGCACTGTGTAAAGTGTAGTTAGATCTGTGTTTGTTAAACTTGCTTTTTTATTTAAATATATATTAGCCATTAACCTAATCCTAACCAAGTAAATCGTTCTTGGTCTTCTTTTTGTTGTCTTAAAAATGTAGAGTTTAATTGCTCTACCACAGAAGTCAAAGCTCTGTTAATTTGTCTTTGGTTGTCTTCTGTATATTCTTTTTTTGGTTCTGGTAATCTTACTACTATCTTTGTCATTATCTTCTTCCATCTGGTTGTAGATCAGCTTGAAATGTACCAAATCTCCAAGACTCACCTGCACCTGTATTTTCTATTTTTAAATTTGCATATCGTCCTCTAGCTCTTGTGTCAACTTTAGTAGTCGCAGATGTAATTGTAAAAGGACTTAATGTTGTGGCTGTTACATTTTCTGATGGATAATCAGAAACAGATATAGTTATTTGATTATTACCAGTCAATACTTTGAAGTTTGGTAAAAATCTACGCATGGCTAAAAAGTATTCTCCGATACCTTGATCTGTTTGTAAAGCAAAATTGTATGATTGTATGAAAGATAATAAAGCTGTTGTGCTGCCATCTGGGTTAACTTGGTCTGTGCCTATCTCGTGTTCAAAGAAAACACTTTGGCCTAATCCTGTCTCACCTACAATAACAGGAAAAGTTCCTGTGCCCGTGCTATTGTAAGCTGTTGCATAAGGTTTAGGATATACTAATGAATCAATCCAAGTTGTTCTGTTAAAATTAGTATTTGTGTTATTATACCAGTTACCCATTTCACCTGGTGGTGCTTTTGCACCGTAGTTATAAATTACAGATCTATCATTAAACGTAGCTCCTGATGATGGATACCACCATAAAACTTCTGTAAATAAATTATTTATACCTGCACAAATTTGTTGACCTTTTGTTGTATCAATATTGTCATAAACAAAATCTTCTACTGAACATGGTAATGAGTTTACTGTGCCATCAAAAGAGAAAAAACCATTATTAGACATCCAGTATGCAACACCATCTATTTCTACAGCTGCGTTCTGTCCTATTAATCCACAGTTTGTACCCACTTGTTCAAAACCAAATGTAAAAGGCGCACCTACAAACTTCATTGTGTAAAGTGCATTGTCTGTCCAAACTAGAATATTTTCTTTTGCAACTAATGCTCCGACGATCCGCGTTCCGTCTTGAAGTCTTTGTGAACCAGCAGTATTAGTTGCTTGAATAGTATACTCGTTAATACTTTCATCAGCAGAAAATCTAATAAACATATCGTCTTGTGTTGTTGGTGTGCCAATGGTTACTTCTGTACCAAAGTGAATTAAGTGTCTTGTTGTCGGTGATATCAAAGTTGTTCTAGTTGCAGTAGGATTGTTTGTTGTTTCAAATCCAGATGTAGTTGTTGATGCTCTATTACTTGTTGGACTAGCAACACCAGCATTCCATGTAAATGTTTTACCATTTAATATTGTAGCTACTAAAACTTCACCAAAAGAATTTAAAGACCAAAGACCAGGTTCAAGTGTAACAGCTGATGCGGTCACCGCTTCTCCAAAACCTGTAAAGTCTGTAGCGTTAGTTACTGTAGAACCGTTTGCATGTTCTACATCTGCTGTTCCGCCTTGTGCTCTTGTTACACCAGATATTGTGTTTGTACTTGTATTGTTACCAGAATAAGCCATTAGCTCACTGTTAATTAATAAAGTTCCTGTTGCTGGTAATACGGATGAATCTGTTACAACAAAAGATGTTGCACCTGCCGCGATTACACCACTGTTGTTAACTGTTGTTGTTCCAACACCTGTAATTGTACCACCATAGTTACCAATACCAAAACCATAACCGTAGTTTTGTGCAGCTGGACCAACAGGCTCATAAGGTTTTAAAGTAATACTACCACCTGTTGCAACTGTACCAGTTGCAGCTGATCCCATTGTAATTGTAAAAGTTGTTGGAGTAGGAACTGTGATAACTTGAAACTTTTTATCCTCAAAGTCTGACGCTGAAAAACCTGTACCACTTGGTAGTGTTACATTATCAAATAAAACTATATTACCTTCATTTAAATTATGCGCAGCTGAAGTTGTTATTGTAACTGTTGTTGTAGAGTTTGTTGAAAGTGTGGCACCAGTGATGTCAGCTTTTAAAGGTGTAATGTCAAACAGTTGTCCTTCAAAATATACAAGTAAAAATTTATCTGTGCCCAAAGCTACATATCTGTTTCCATCTAGATCTACAAACGCAAACTCTTTTCTTACTACACCAACTATTGTATCTGTTAATAAAGATTGCCAACCACCAACTTTCTCTGGTAATCCATATCTAAATCTAGTTAAGTCTGAGTCTGTCCAACGACCAACAGCACCAACAGAGGTGTCCTGTCTATCTATACCTGGCGCAAATTTAATTTGTTGAAGAGCCATGTTTTAGCTCCTATGCTGTATTTGTTTTGAAAGCCCAACCTCTAGTAGCATCTACATAAACTAAAGTTATAGCTTGTCCGTTTGTACTTAAAACTAAATTAGATGTTCCTGAATTTATAGGCTGACCATTTCTATCAATGGTTAAATTGTTTGAGTTAAACGTACCTCTAGTATCTATAATAGTAATTTCATCTCCTACCGCTGGAGATGAAGGTAAATCAATTTCTATAGGATTAGCTGTTGTGTTAGCAAAAATTTGTGCTCCTGCTACAGCTGCATAAGGTGAATTAGAATCTGTTATAGTTGCATAACCTTTTTCTATAATTCTTGTTGTTGTATTTGTACCATCAGAAATACAAAGTAAAGTTGCTCCTGGTGGAACAGGTTGAGACGTACCACTAGCTGTCAGTACACTTAACGTTCTATTAGATGTTCCTCTAACTGTTTCATCACTTATAATCCAAACTCTTTCAGATCCTGATGGCATTGTTAAAGTTCTGTCGCCACCCAAAGTTCCAGATAGTTTTAAATAAAAGTTTTTACCATTTGATGTTGCACCATCTGATAAAAGTAAAGTTACACTTGCACCAGCTAGATCAATGTCTTGATAACCACTAGCGCTTTGTTCTAAAATTTGTAAGTTAGTATTTGTAATAGTACCCCAAAGACCAGCTTTCTCTCCGGTTGCTACTATTTCTAATTTTAAATCTGATGAAAATGTTGATGCCATAATTTTAACTTGGATCTATTGGTGTCCAAACCATGTTTGCTCCTGGAACTATTTCATTCCATGTTATTATACCTGGCTCTCTTGTATTTACCGTTAATGGTATCCCACTAGGGCTTACAAGTGCCGTTCCTGTCACTGTAACATTTCCAGTCGCCAACGTCAATGGATTTGCTGTAGGGGAGGCAGTGGCATCTGCTGTAACTGTAACAGTGCCAACACCTAATGTTAAAGGGTTAGCTGTAACACTTACATTGGCTTGACCTGTAATACTTAAAGTACCAAGACCTAAAGTTAATGGATTAGGAGTTGCCTCCTCTGTGACAGCATCTGCTATAATACCTACACTTCCAATAGTAATGGTTAATTGATTACCTGTTACTGCAACTGCTACATCATTATCAGGTCCCGATGTAGCAAAAGGTAATGCTGCTATTGCGTCAAATCCTAAACTCATAATATGTCCTTAAAAGGAGACAGTGAGGTATGTGGTGGAGTCACTGTCTCCATCTAAAGATTATACACTATAATATTATAGTATCAACTCTGTTAATAAAGAGTCAGATCCAATAGTTCCTTTATAAAAAGTATTAAAAGCTAGACTTACTCTTGTATTATTACCTTTTTTCGTTTCTACTTGATGTGTTGTAGATGAAGGAAACATAATTAATTGGCCTGTTTTTACAGGAAAAAACCAAGTTTCAGAATTCCATAAATTAAATTTTTTATCATCTGTAACAGGTTTTATTTGTTGATAATCATCTCTACTAAAAAGTATTTTATCATTTTCAACATCTGAATTAAAATATAATACACCAGATACCACTGAATTAGGATGTGCATGTTTATGATGAAATTGATCAGTTTCAGTATAATTTAACCAAGATTGGGTGATATAAAGTTCTATATTTTCTTTAGGACAGATAATAGTTTTTAAATAATTTTCACAATGTTTATCTAAAAACTTTTTGATATTCTTAAATTCTTTTCTATTTAATGTGTAATTATCTTTTGTACGAATATTACCTGTATTTTTAGCACAGTGTTTTTTTTGTTCTTTTACAAAATTTAATTCTTGTTTAGTAAATGCTCTATCCATTTCTGTTATATAAACAGGTATTGGAAAAATATTATTAATTATTGGCTCTCTCACAAAATATTTTATTATTTTATTCTATTAAATCCCATTGTTGATTTTCTTCGTTCCAACTATAACTTTTACCATCTTGAGGCATTGCAACTGGTGCTTGCCATCTACAAGTTGTTTCATTTAATATCCAACTGTTAAATGGTTTTTTAGGAATAAAAGCATCTTTATCCTCATCATATGTACCACCAATTCCAGCATAATTTTTTCTAAAATTAGCATTATAAGAAGTTTGTTTCCATATTGACCAACCTGTTAATTTAGTTAAAAAATCTATTCCATTAACTTCTTGTTCAACACCATTACTGTCATGTAAAACTTCGTTTGCGACTGATAAAACTTCAATCACTTTTCCATTCAATCCTATTTTTGCAAAATGTGCCATAATATTTTAAGTAACGTAAGTTCCACTCGCTGTAAATTTAATAATTGTATTACTACCACTTGTTGTAACAGTCGGACCTCCAGTTATTGTACCAGAATAATTAGCAGATGGTACACTTAATATAACAACACCAGTTCCACCAGATCCTGCGTTGTCTGGGTTGTTTTGTGTAGCACCTCCACCGCCTCCTGTATTTGCAGTTCCATTAGTACCTGTTCCTGTTTTAGTTCCAGCTCCGCCTCCACCTTGACCACCAGCTCCTACTACTGCTGAAGGGTCTCCTGTTCCTCCTCCACCACCAGCATAATAAACAGCTGAACCTGTTATTGATGATTGACTTCCATCACCGCCAGCTCCTGCGTTTGAATTACCAACTCCTCCTGCTACGCCAGAGGCACCTCCGCCTCCGCCTCCACCGCCACCATAACCTGGTCCAGCCGATACACCATTTCCTCCATCAGCACCTTGACTTGGACTTGTTGATGGAGTGTTACCAGAACCCCCTGACCTATTATTATAACCTGCTCCTCCTCCAGCTCCACCATCTCCACCATCAAGAGAACTAGCACCTCCAAAACCTCCACCTGCTGAAGTTATTGTTGTTACCCCTGTTCCTGAAATTGAACTAGAAGAACCTTGTGAACCTGCACTACCTCCTGATGTTGCTCCTGATCCACCTGCACCAACTGTGCAAGTTATTGTAGTTCCTCCAGCTATGGTTTGTGTTGAGGTACGCATACCTCCACCTCCACCACCTCCAGAATTTGAACTACCACCACCTCCACCTCCAGCTACTACTAAAAAATCTATTGAATAAGTTTGAGGAGTTTCAAAAGCTACTGCTCCATCATTAATTGGTATCCATCCTTGTGTTGAACCTGAATAAACAATATGAACTGTCTCACCAGCAGTATCATAGACAGGAGCTGGACTTGTGTTACCTTGAAATTTTGAACCATTTAAAGTTAGAGTTACTGCATTAGTTCCCCACTTTCTTGCAAAGTCAGAAAAAATTAATTCATTTCCAACAGAAGGAGAGCCAGGTAAAGTAAGATTACAAGCATTAGATGTAGTATCAATCCATATTCCTTGTCCAGCAGATGCTGTGTGTGTTGTGCCTGTGACTATTGTGGATTGCCAATCAATGCTAGCAAAACCTGTAGCAGTGCCGCTGTTAGTTAAAGTTGCACCTGATGCAACAGTTAAAGTTCCACCGCTAGGAACTGTAAACGTATCTCCACTATCTCCTAGTGTTAAATCTGTTCCTGATCTTGGACTTATTTTATTTACTTTTACTTCACTCATATTATATTAAATCCCATTGTTTATTTGTTTCATTCCAAATATAAGGTTGACCATCGTCAGGTTTTACCACTGGCGATTCCCATTGACAAGTTTCTTCATTTAATGTCCAACTATCAAAAGGTTTTGGTTCTATAAATGCATCTCTTGCTTGATCATATTTAAAACCTATTCCAGCAAAGTTTTTTCTCATATTTCCATTATAAGATGTTTGCTTCCAAATATCTCTTGTTCCGTATAAATTATTTAAAAAATCTGCTCCAGCTTGTTCTGTTGTGGCAATATCATTTGATACTACTTCAACTGTTAAAACTATATTTCCTGATCCTAATTTTGCGAAGTGTGCCATTATCCTGTGTAACTCCCTGATGCGTTAAATGTTAATATTGTGTCTGAACCTGATGTTGTGACAGTTGGTGAACCCGTAGTTGTACTTGAATAATTTGAAGTTGGAACTCTTAAAATAACTACTCCTGAACCACCATTACCACCAGAATTAGGTAATCCAGCAGATCCACCTCCTCCTCCGCCAGTGTTAGCAGTTCCTGCAACTCCACCAGGATATGCAGGTGCGCCCGATCCACCAGCTCCACCACCGCCTGCTCCACCGATAGAGACGTTTCCAGAATTATAGTTTCCAGCTCCACCACCGCCACCTCTTGTTACAGAGGATCCACTTATTGTTGAGACTACACCATCACCACCATCACCATCTGTCCCACCTGTTCCTGTATCTTTTCCTACTGCACCAGCTCCTCCGCCGCCAGCACCGCCATCTGTGTTTTCGTCAAAATCTCCACCATCAAATCCTTGATTGGCAGTTCCTGATCCACCAGTTGTCCCAACTAATTCTCCAGCAACTCCACCACCTGAACCACCATCTTGTGAGTTGTCTGTATTATAAGATGCTCCTCCACCTCCTCCGACAGTTGTAATATCTGTAATATCTGAACCTGAAATTGATGAAGCTACACCATTACCACCATTTGTACTGTTACTACCAGCAGCTCCTGCTCCTACTGTAATTGTGTAAACTGTTCCAGAATTTAAAGTTAAAGAAGATTCAGAAGAACCGCCTCCACCTGATGCTTCAGATGAGAAAGATGCTCTATATCCTCCAGCACCACCACCTCCTGCTCTATAACTTCCTCCTCCGCCGCCACCACCAGCAATAACTAAAAAATCCGCTGAATAAGCACCAGTTTTAAAACTTGAAACATCATCAGTTGTAGGAATCCAACCTTTTGTGGATCCTGAATAAACGATAGCTACAGCTTGACCATTTAGGTTATATACTGGATTTGGACTTGTGTTCCCTTGATATTTTTGTGAACCTTGATCTAGAGTTAATGCGTTAGTTCCAAAATTTCTAGCAAAATCAACAAAATATAATTCATCCCCTACACTTGAAGAAGTTGGTAAAGTAACTGTGCAAGCATTAGAAGATGTATCAATCCAATAACCTTTTCCTGCTTCTGCTGTTAAAGTTGCTGCTGTTACAATACTAGACTGCCATTCAATTCCAGCACCTGTAAGTGTTGCACCACTAGCAACAGTTACTGTATCTCCTGATTTACCAATAGTAATAGTATTAGCATTTTCGTTGATAATATTATTACCGTCTACATCTTGAATTGTGTTTACTTTTATAATGCTAGTCATTTTCTACTAAATCCCATTGTTGATTTTCTTCATTCCATCTATAATATTGACCATCGTCAGGTTTTACCACCGGAGCTTCCCATCGACAAGTTGTTTCATTTAAGTTCCAACTATTGAAGGGTTTTGGCTCAATAAAAGCATCTCTATATTGATCGTATGTAAAACCTACTGAAGCAAAATTTTTTCTAAATGAACCATTGTAAGAAGCTTGTTTCCATACGTCATTTGTACCATAAATATTATTTAAAAAATCCATACCTAATTGTTCTTGCTCTTGACCATTAGCATCTGTGATAACATTATTGTGTACCACAACTACTTGTTCAACTATATTTCCTTTTCCTAATTTTGCAAAATGTGCCATAATAATCTCCTATCCGGTATAAGTGCCACTCCCTGTAAATGTTATAACTGTTTGTCCTGAAACTCCCGTGGCAACTGTTGGACTACCTGATGTTATTCCTGAATAATTAGCATCAGGTACACTTAAAATAACTACACCACTTCCTCCTGCTCCGCCATCTCCAGAAGCACCACCTCCACCGCCTCCTGTATTAGCTGTTGCAGCTGTACCAGCACCACCAGATCCACCTCCGGCACCACCTCCGCCAGAGCCACCAGATCCTGCACTAGCGTTAATTGCATAACCTCCGCCTCCACCAGCATAAGTAACTGACGATCCTGTTATTGAATTTGCTGAACCAGCACCACCATTACCACCAGAACTAGCACTACCATCAGCTCCTACAGCTCCAGCACCTCCGCCACCACCAGAACCATAAGCAGGTGAAGTACCACCTCCAGCACCAGCTCCTCCGTTATTACCTTGAGGTGATGTGCCTGCACCAGCAGAACCACCAGGATAAGCTCCACCACCACCTGATCCACCAGAATTACCACTATTTTGACTACCAAAATTACAACCACCGCCACCACCGCCTAAAGTGGTAACAGTAGAAATACCTGAACCAGATAGTACACTATTACTACCAGCATTACCTCTACCAGCACTAGTTAAAGTGGCACCTCCAGCACCGACTGTTATTGTATAAGTAGTTCCACCATTTAAAGTTATAGCTGCTCCACCAACATTAGTTAATAATCCTCCGGCTCCTCCACCTCCTGCCTGGTCTTTACCTCCTGATGCACCTCCAGCAACTACTAAATATGAAGCGCTATAAGTTTGAGGAGTTTCCATAGCTGTTGCACCGTCATTAATTGGAATCCAACCTTGTGTGCTACCTGAATAAACAATATGAACTGCTTCCCCAGTAGTATCATAAACTGGTGCTGGGCTTGTATTGCCCTGAAATTTTGATCCGTTTAAAGTTAAAGTCACCGCACTAGAACCCCAAGTCCTTGCAAAGTCAGAAAAAATTAATTGATCTCCAACAGAGGGAGAAGCCGGTAATGTTAAATTGCAAGCATTTGAAGTTGTGTTAATCCATATTCCTTGATTAGCAGATGCTGTATGTGTAGTTCCTGTGACTATTGTTGACTGCCAAGCGATACTAGCAAAACCTGTTGCTGTTCCTGCATTAGCTAAAGTTACACCTGAAGGAATACTAACTGTATCTCCAGACGTACCTAAAGTTAAGGTTGTGCCTGATTGTGGATCTACCTGATCTACTTCTATTTTAGACAATGACTAATACTCCCGTTACTGTTATTGTTCCAGGCACAGTTATTGGTCCTGCAAGAACACCGTTCTCAACAGTTTGAGTACCATCAATCGTACCTGCTTGATTTTTAATAAATTCATCTGGAGATGTTTGACCTCCAATATATTGAATGCCATTTGTTACTGCCGTCATGTTACTCCTTACGTACTAATACTATCTATAAATGAAGTGACAATATCTAAACTTGAAGCAGCGCTGCTATTAGCTTTTAATACATCACCATTTTCTAAAACAATTTTAGCTCCACCTTGTATTAACTCAATTGCAGAGTTTGGTGGAACACTCACATCTTTTGCAATAAAATGGTCATTACCACCATTTTCAATAAAGACATCTACTGCAATAGTTGAAGCACTAACATTACAACATCTAATTCCAATAACCGCATCGTAGTCTCCACCAGTTACTAAAGTAACTTCTGATGTTCCAACGTTTCTTTGTAAATTGTTTCTAAAATCTTGTGCCATATTTTTCCTCTATAATGCCACCGCCATCGCTAAAGCAAAGCCTGCGCTTGCTGCTCCGACCGGTGTTCCTGTTGCGTCTAAAAAGACAGATTTGCTAGCTGGTAAAGTACAAAATACATCTTTTGTGCCTGCAGAAAAGTCAACAGCAGAATCTGAATTAGAACTGGAGATAACTTGAGTTCTAGTTAAGTTAGCACTTGTTCCATCTAATGTACCACGTCCTACCTCAAACTCACTTGTACCTTGATTAAAGATACAATAATAAGTTTCATTGCTGTTTCCTATTCCTTGTGCAAAAGTTTCAAAACCAGTTACTGCTGAACCAAGTGCTATTGCACCTGTTCCTGTAGTTGTGCTTGTTACTTTTACTCTATCATTTATTACTAACGCCATTTAATCTCCTTATGATGTTATACTTATAATCGCATTACTTGGTGTGCTTGGATCAGGATACGAAATTGTAAAAGTTCCGTTTGTCGCTGTTTTGTTACCACCAAAATCTAAAACAACACACAACTTATTAGAAGCACTTGTATTATAAATAGCTGCAAATGCTGCTGTAAAAGTTGCACTAGAAAAAGTCGTATCTGCAAAATCAATTGCAGTTGTAGCTGTTGTAGCTGTAACTGTTTGACTTGTTAACGCTTTACCTCCTGCTGGATAGTTACTACTTCCTGCAGAACTAACTTCGTCTGTAGACGAAAATACTGTACTTGATGTTGTGTATGGATTAGCTGTGTACAATGCTATTTTAAAAGAGTCACCACCAGAACTAAAATTATGCGTTCCTGATGCGAGTTCGCCTTTAAAACTGAATGGTACTATGTTTGCCATATGTTATCTCCTTATTTATTGCTTGATGGATTTTTGGATTCCAAAACGGTACGAATAACTCCATCTGCATATTCGTCTCGGCGTCTTCGACCTTGTTGTTCGATCGCATACGATAGTAAAGCTTTTTCATAAGCTTGTGAGTAGTATTGTAACATATCTGCTGGTCCTTTCAAGTACCCATATGCGTTTACCAAACAAGCGTACAAAAGTAAATCTTGATATTTGTTGGACAGATAAGTGCCTGTGCCACTTACAGAGGCATCTGTAAGACTTACTGGTTCTTTGTTATAAGCCAGCGTAATTTCATAGGTTCTATCAGGTGTAGGTGCTACTACCCAAAAATTTTCATCCCAGTTTGCATAATACTTAGGTATATCTACAGCTGATGTTCCTGGTGTAGAATAATACTCAGCTATAAAAGTAGTATCCCTTTGCTCTAAGTAGTATTGATTATTATCCGAATCTTTTAATTGAACATATCTAATTAATCTTAAATCAGCAGGAATAGTTACATATCTGTTTCCAATAATTAAGTTAGACGTTGCATAATGTCTATCTTGGTCAGAATCTACTTCTCTATAAATCTTATTCTCTGCATTTTTAATTAAAGTATTTAGAACAGAAGAAGTAAATACATTATCTCCAACTTCTGTGTAACCTTTAATATCGTCTTGTAAATTTGTAAGTGTATATGCCATTATCCGTTTACTACCTTTAATGTTACTGGTCCAGCAGAACAGTTTTCTCCACCGCCTGATACACCACCTGATGTAGCACTACTAGTGCTAGTTATATAAAAATAATTTATTGGATCTGTTAAAGGATCTGATGTTGTTGCACCTGTGACAGTTCCAGAAGAATCTATTTGGCCTAACGCAATTGTAAATCCATTTGAATTATTTAAGTCACTTACATTATCAAACGTAGGAATAGTTGCAAACTGTTGTAAGTTTCTTAACTCAACTTGTGCAGCGTCGTCAGCACCTGCTGGGCCTGTAGTAGTTACAACAGGAGGCCCTCTAAATCTTACAATAGAACCCGCTGTTCTTTGATGGTCCTCTGAAAAAACATTTACATAAGTTGTTCCAGCATAGATAACAGTTGTAAAAGGATTATTATCTAAAAGTATTAAACTTGTTTTAGATGCAGGTTGTGGTCTTGGATTATATAAAGCTTGTGGATCAGAACCAGCTGGTTTAGGTTCAAGTTGTGGTTGTTTTGGTTCAAACTCTGATTTGTGAACTAAAGAACCATTCCACTCTCTAACCATTTCTGTATATGGATATGCCATACCAGATCTATCTGATATCGCTAATGATCTTTTTCCTGATGCGTACTTACCCATTATACTCCATCTCCATAAAATGTTTGTGGTGAAATAAAGCTAGATGTTCCTTGATTATCTGCATCAAGTGCTCTTAACATTTCACTTTCATAAATTCTTTCTAACTCTTGTGTTCTTTCAGGAGAAACTTTCATACTTAAATAATATGCAAGTCCTGACATCATGCAAGGGTAAAATCTATTAACTACATCTGACGTAAAATTATAAGCACCAGCATCTTGTATTCTAGCTAAATAATAAAAACAAAATTGAAAATTTGTAGGTGTTGTAGCATCTGACACAGATGAGCTTGGTGTTGTATATAAAAATATACTTGGATTTAATTTTCTCTCTACATAGTATTGTGAGGGTGTGCCCTTTGCTAATTTATTTGGTGTTTGTGAATATTGTGATCTATCTATTTTAGTTAATGCAATATCTTGTGGTGCTGTAGCATCAGAATTATTTCTATAGTAAGCCTCTAAAACTTGATCTATGTCTTCAGGAAAGTTAGCAGAGTCAGATGCAAAATTGTATTCTGCTTGACCTTCTACTAATGGAACTTTTGCAAGTTTTACTTTCCACAAGTGAATACCTCTATTACCCCATTCAGAAAATAATAAATTTAATGATCTTCTAGCGGATCTTAGTTGATAGCCTGTTCTAGTTCCTAAAACTCCTGTCCTTTCATATGCTTCTTCAATGATATCATCTATTTGAGGGTTAAATTCTGCCTCACCAGAAGTAGGTGAAATTGTTTGTGCAGCATTACCCATATTGCTGTGATTTGTGCAATAATAAAATAATACAGGTGCACCAGTTTTTTTAACAGGTGCTACAACTATTGTTGTTTTAGCTCCTGATGTCCCTGGTGTTCCCGTTGAAGTTACACCTGTTGTATAAGATGCAGCTGGATCATTATTAGGATTTGTAGAAAAAGCTAATTGGTGTGTATCATTTGTATTATCAGACTGATCAAAGATATACGTATTACCTTCTTGTAAATACAAGACAGGTGCTAGCTCTCCGTTAATATAATATCTATTACCGGTTCCATATTGGGTTGTACCCGTTGCTACGGTTACTGTGTAAGTTATGGTAGCCATTTAAACTCCTAGCCGTGTAGTAACGTTACAGAAGTAGCTGTTGTTACAATCTCAAACTTCAAAGATGTTTGTGCTCTAAAACCTGTTCCTGGAAACTGCATGTATGTAGTTGAACCTGGACCATTAGTTGTATTAGTAGCTGGAATTAAAAATTCAGCTAACACAGTTGTATTATCTTTTATCTTAACTGTAGTCGCTGCTTGGCCACCTTCTTTAGATACATAAAGACCTAAAGCTCTGCCTGGTGCTGGCGTACCACCTGCATCGTGAACTGCAACGCCTGAAGCTGTTGTTGATTTAATATCTACTGGATATGTACTCATTTATTTTTCTCCTTAAAATTATGTGTGGGCCGAAGCCCACACTAAATTATTAATTATTATAACGCAGTTAAATTATTGTTTTGTGCGTAGTCAACAACAATTCTTGCTTTTCCTGCAACTGCAGAGTTAGCAACAACGATACCGAAAAGTTCAATATCACTAGTTCCAATATTGTCCCAAGCTCCAGCTGAAGCTTGTAACATTTTTAATGGTCCTACTGCTGAAGCAGAAACGTTATGGGCTGCTGCAATGTTTGTTGGAGTCCCTGTAGCATTTCCAATAGCAATTGTAGTTGTAGAAGAGCTAGTAAATAAAGATTCTACCACGATATTGATATTTATAATTTGACTGTTTGCAGGAATAATAATTCCTAAAGCAGTCGCTGTAGTCGTCGCGTGAGTTAAGGCAACATTTGATGATTGAGTCATTACTACTTGACCAACGTTTTTTACGTTATCACCAAGTGTTGTACCTGTTGTGTTTGTAATCGTTCCCGCTTTAATCGGTCCCGAAAATGTAGTTGATGCCATATTTATATCCTCCTAGTTTTCCGAACATAGTCTCTAGGCCGTCGACTATACGCGTCTATGCTCTAATTAAATGTATAGTGTGCAGAATATATATTAATTTTTAGTGGAGTGCAAGAGAGCCTGTAGTGAAGTTGCGTTTTTCGCGATGTAGCTTTTTCCTAAGTAGCTACTGAAACTTCGGGGGCAGCATCTTCTATCTTATTAGCAAGATTTGCTATTTTAGCTTCTTCTTGCTTTATAGCGTTGACAACTTCTCTAATTTTGTTGTCAATTCTGACCATGTCCAGAGTATATCTCTGATGATCACGCTGATGCACCGCCCATTCTGTCTCGAGACTTCTCTTCTTTTTGTATAAGTCTCTGACTTGTAGTTGCATCTATAACCTCCTCATAGGTTATCCAAGTTTTTAATGGATTACTAAATCCATCTTTTTCCCACTTTATATCATTTTTACCCAGTTTGTCAACTAGGGCATTTTCGAAAGCAATAGCATTATCTTCTGACATCAAATTAAAGTCAGCGTAATAGCCATATGCTCTGATTTGTACTCGAAAATTTTTCATGATCACACCCTTTTATCATAAAGGGCGACCGAAGTCGCCCTTTAAATATTGTTTTAACGATTATGTTGCGTCAGAACCAAAGATACCTCTAGGGTCAGAGAATCCAAATACATATCTCTCTCTAGCTTTGTATCTTACGTTTCCTGTATCGAAGTCACCTTCCATTGATGTTTTGATAGGTGATCTTACGAAATGCTTAAGACCGTTAGGAACATCTGTTTTAATGTAGAATTTCTTCGTAGAAGTTAAGTAGTGGTTAACTGCATAACCTTGCGGAATCATTCCCATTGACGCTAATGCGTTAATGTCATTATCAGCTGTACCTACTCTGCCTGTAGACTTCATCAGTCTTTCAGCAGTAAATTGAAGAGCTGAAGGAATAATTAATTTAGTTCCTTGCGCCGCAATTTTTAGGCCTCTTTCATCAGTAAACGCCGCGATGTCAATCAACGACTGCTCTAATGAAGTTTCGTTAAGTTCAGCAGGTGTGCTTAACTCGTTAGAGAAAGATCCCGCTAAAGTTGGATGATCGTCAGCAAATAATGCTTTTCCATCACCACCAGCAAAGTTTGCATTGAAACCATTGTTCAATACAGCTGCTGCCTTAACTTGCTTCGTGTTTGCCATAGATCTTGCTAACGCTTTTGTATATCTAGACGCAAGTCTGTCATACAAGTTATCTTCGATAGCTTCTTCTGTGATTGCAAACGCTAATGCAATTGTTTCGTTTGTGTAACGTGCTGTGAAAGTTTCTTGTGCATCATCGAATGTTACACCTTGACCTTCAGGTTTTACTGCCGCATTCGCGAAACCAGATAACATTACTTCCTCTTCGAAAGCTCTGTCAGAAGTTTCTGTGTCGAATATTTCAGCATGCTCGTTAGCATATTGTTTGTACTCTAGTCCAAATAGTGCATTCAGACCAGGCTCTAGTTCTTTAACTAGCTGTGCTCGTGATATTGCCATAGTTAAGTGCTCCTATTAGTTAGAAATTGACGCCGCTGGATCAATTTGAACTATTACGTTCGAATTTGCTACAGAGTTGTCATTGTTTTCCGGATCGTTTGCAGTTCTAACAATTCTAAACATTGAAGTTGCATCTGCACTAGCAATATTTAATTTAACAGTCGATTGACCATTAATTTGAGTACCAGCAGTTGCACCATCAGTTGAATTAAAAGTGCTTAGAAGATTTGCTTGAGTTACCGCTGCATCCGCTTTGCAAGTATATTCTTGCATAGGGTTGTCGTTAACTAAGCCGATTCCGTCGTTTGAACCAGTATTGTAGTCCGTTCCGAACGTAGTACCAGATAAAACGTGGTTTGCGAAAGTAGGTTTGCTTGTAGAACTATTTACATAAAATATTCCATTAAACACGCCTACGATTGGTTGAATGTTGGAAGTTCCAGTTGACCAGTCCACTCCACCAGCGATTCCATCGTCCATAGTGTCTGCTGTAATATCTTGTAGATATCCATCGTCACCGGCCGTATGTTGCTGTGAAACAGGATTGTTCTGAAAAATCCCTACACCCAAGCCAGATTTGACCATGTACTCAGCCTGTCCACCTGTAGCAGGAGTTGATCCTACTGTAGGTGCTTGTCTGAATCCAAAGCCGCCTGTTTGGTTTGCCATAGTTGTTTCCTTTTATTGTTAAAGTTAATTTAATGGATAGGAATTACTAAATAATTAGCTTTTCTTTGTACCACCAAAAGTTACGCTAGATGCAGATTCATTTCTGAATTTCATCCCAGCTTGCTTTTCCTTCATAAGATCGTTGTTAATGGCTTCATCTTTTTCTTGAGTCTTCTTGTTATAATAAGCCTCAATTTGAAGAGCGATCTCTTCCGGTATCCTTGCTAGCAAAAGGCCTCCTACTCCTATGATCCCTGCGTATCTACCTTCAGTCATCTGTGGAAAGTCTTGATCTGGATATTCATCAGCTCTAACTAATTCATATCCTTCTCTTAGAGACGCTGCAACATTTTTGGTATCTTGATACCCCATGCTTTCAGCTCTTATCCACTGATGTCGGTAGCCTGTTGGCGCAGGCGGTGCATCGAGTGAGTTGGGTGGAGTCCAGATCTTTTTAGATTCCTCTTTTGATCTTGTTTGACTCGCACGTGAAGTTTTCATTTTATCTTGTTCCATATGCTTATACTCCTTCCGTGATTTTTAATTGTTTCGCATAATCTTCGAGTGGCACACCTAATCTTTTAGCTATTGCTACCTGTGAAGGTGTGAGCTTGACAGTTTTTTTGCGTCCTTGTGGGGCTGAACGTTTAGCCGAAGCTACATTTTGAGCAGGTTTTGCTCTTTCCGTAGTTGTATCCGACATCTTATCAAATTTATGCGGAAATTCAAGTCTTATTCTTTTATCAACTTCTGCATAGTATTCGTCAGATTTTGGATCATAACCCTCTTCTTCTACAAGCTTTTTATGTATGTCAAAAGCTGTATAAGTCATCGCTGTATCATTACCAAACCAAGTATTATTAGATGCCCAATCTTCAGCTTTCGCATCTGTTGGCACCGTGCTTGTTGGATCATAAGCTCTTCTTTGAGTGTTTATGTTAACCTTTTTTTCAGGTCGTGCTTCTTCTGCAGCCTTTAATTGTCCAAGTCTTGCAGCATCAGAAGATAGTCTTGCCATCTGTTCTTGTGCTGATACTTGTCCATCCACATCTCCTGCTTCAATCGCAACTTTCAAAGCTTGTCTTGCAGCGTCCATATTTGTTTTGACTCTGTTTTCAAACTCCGAAACATAAGACTTATCAAGTTTAGAAAGTTTACCTTCTAAAATGTCTTTGTCTCTTTTTACCGATTCAGCAAAGGTTACTGCTTCTTCTCTTTGCCTTTCTGCTTCTCTCATTTTACGAGTTAGTTTAGCAATTCTTTTTTGAACGCCTTCACTATATTCTTTTAGCTCGTCCTTTTTCTCTTCTTTTTGTTCAACAGGTTTTTCCTCGACCTGTTCAACTTCTACCTTCTCTTCTGCAGCTTCCTGTTTGGGTTGCTGTTCATCCAAATTAATTTCAGTTGCTTTTTCGTCAGCTTCACCTACATCAATTAGATCATCTTTTTTGTTTTCTTCTGGCATAGTTCCTTCCTATGTTAAATGTAATGAAGAATCGATTCTGGGTCCTTTATTGTACCTAGAACTTCATCATCGTTAAGTATACGCACTTCTCCGCCTTCTATTGGTAATCTTGCACCAGCATATCTGGCGAACATTACCCAATCTCCTACTTTACACCATGGCTCTATGAACTTTTCTTCATCTTTATAAGCCAGGTCTCCCATTTTCAAAACATAACCACATGTCGTTGCAATTCTTGCTTTGTCTAATTGTTCTTGTGAAAATAAAATTCCACCTTTGGTTTTCTCTCTTGGTGTAAAAGGTAAAACTAAAATTCTGTATCCAACAGGTTCAGGTAGTTGATTTACCATTTCCTTGATACTTTCTGGGTCTAATCTTTTTGCGTGGGGTTCTTCTTTTGCTTCTTGTTTATATTTTTCTTCTAATGCATTGACATGTTTAGGAGTTTCCTTTTTGGTCTCCGATGTCGATAACGTTTCCTTGCTCATTTTTTTGCTCCTTATAGTTTAGCAGGTTAGAGATTTCCTGTAATAATATTTGGTAGGCATGTGCCTGCCCTAACATATATTTATATTTCTCCATATTGTCAACACCTCCACTCATCATTGTGTCTTGTATTTGAATTAAAGCATTGTTTATGGACTTTTTTATTTTATCTATGATTACTAAATCTTCCACTATTCAACCCATCTGTCTATTAAAGAAATCTTTTCTTCTGCTTCTTTAATTTTATCTAATAGTTTATCTATTTCTTCCAAGTGTTGAGGGTGTTCACCAATCCCAACAGGATGTTTTAAATAAATGTTAACAGTTGCTACTCCTTCAGCAACTTGTGCCTCATATCTTTTTTTTAGTGCTTCTAGCATTTCTTATAGCTTCCTTTCCTTTTTTTGCTATGGAGGCAACTTGACTTTTACCCATCACCTTTGCCCTTTGTTCCATAACGGTTAGTATTTGTATTTTACGTGCAAATGGTTTGTTTACACGTTTGACTTTCGCAACAGTTGATCTTGCATCTGCTGGAGTTGCAAACTTTATACTTACTGTATCTCTTGGATTTTCGTCTGTGTATAATCTTCTACCAGAACCTTTAGGTTTTTTTCCTGTTCCTTTTTTTGGATCCGCCATTAATAACTCCTTTTAGTATTTTTGCTTGCCCTGCATGTGCTTTAGATGCTTTTTTTAAAGCGCCTATCACTTTTTTTATTTTTCTTTTTTTTAACATTTCCACCTTCTTCTTGCCTGACGAATACGTGAGTTGGGATCGTTTCTTGTTTTTGCTGATGATCTTTTAAGTTGTCCTAGTGATCTTGCGCAGAAAGATTTTCTACGTTTAGCAGCTTTTGATCCTGGCTTCACTTTACCAGTCACGGCTGTTTTTAGTTTAGAACCGGGATTTAGTCTTCTGTAGGCAGCAACACCGGCCTTTGTCATGCCTGCTCCAGACTTTGTAGGTCTGAAATTTTTTTTATTTCTTGGTGGCATACCACCTTTAGCCATAGGAACTCTATATAATATCATTATAACATTCCTTTATAATATTTTCTTAAACTTGGATTTGAAACTTTTACTCCACCTAAATCACCAGAGATATAACTACCTCTGTAATTTTGTTGCGCTTGTTTAATCATACCACCATCTGCTTTTTTACTTCTCTTTGCAAATGTTGCAACGTTAGTTGGTTTTGGTCCTGTATTACCTGCCGCTCTTTTTCGTTTGACAGCACTCGCCCTTTGCGAGTCGGTCATTCGTGTGGCTTTGGCAAGTGGCACGCATTTTGGATACTTCCGTTTGGCGTCCTTCTTTTGTTTTGAACGACCACACTTGGCGAAAGAACCATCCTTTCGCTTGCTCCCAATATCTACCCACTTTTGTTTGAACCATTTATCAAGACCATTTTTTGCCATTACACCATCTTTGTTTTTTTAGCTCTGTTAGACATAATCGCACCACACCCTCTAGCAACAAAGCCACCTTTTTTATAACCTCGGTCTGGTCTATTGAGTTCACCCATCAAACCACCTTTGGCCTTGCTTCCTCTAAAGTCTTTTCTTTTTACTCCAGATGGATCTTTAATTTTACCAGCACAAATTTTGCTAGCGTAGGCATTGGCATATGCGCTTGGATACACTTTGAATTTTCGCTTCGCGGCGGCCTTACCTCTAGGACAAAGTTTAGTCATTATTTTTTTCCTTTTACTTTTGGTAATTTTTTATAAAATTTTTTTTGAGCTTTATCCATTTGCTTCAAAATTCTTTTTTTAGCGTCTCTTTTTGTTCTACCTAATGGCATTATCTTTTCCTCGCTGTTTGTTTTGCTCTTGCAAAGTTGGCTGCTGTTGGTGCACCTTTAGCACCTTTTTTACGCATCTTACCACCACGTTTTCTTTTAGCGTGTATATTTGCATATAAACCTTGTTTAATTCTCTTTCCTGGCATTATTTTTTACCTTTTTTAATTGCTTTTTTAGCAGTGTCTACCGTACCAGGTTTTAAATCTTTTACTTTTCTAGGAATTACACCTCTACCCATCAAAACATCTTTTTTAGTTACTTTACCATCACCAGATAAATCAGGGAATCCACCTTTTTTCATAGGTTTTCTTTTTCTATAACCTGGTTTCAAAGTTTCTTGTAACTGATAATCATAAGAACCTGGTTTTGGTTTTTTAAGATTTCTATCTAAAGGTTTTTTAGGTTTTCTTCCATCATCAACTTTACCACCTTTAGCCATGTAGCCCATTTTATTTCTAACAGCTTTTGGTAATTTTGCTAAACCTTTTTGACTTGGCTTAACAGCTTTAAGCATACCGCCATCTTTTTTACCAGGTCTAATTGGTTTTGGTTTAAAAGGCTGACCATACCTATCTTGTGGTTTAGGTCTTATAACACCTGGACCACTTGGTTTAAGTGCTCTTCCTGAGCCTCTTAATTGTATACCAATTTTTCTTTGCATTATGTTTTCCTTTTCTTATCCACGTTTTTTATTTTACCTTTGTTCTTAGATGCATAAAAAACTTGTTTAGCTTTTTTCTTACCATAAGTCTCTCTCATAGACTTCATGATTTTTTTACCTTTAGGTGTAAGAGGCATTATCTATTGATTTTGCCTTTTTTCCTCATCTTGCTACCAAATCTTCCGTAAGACTCATCTCTAGCATCTTTTAATTGCCTTTTCGTTCTTTTCTTCTTGATTCTCATAGCAATAGATTCATCTTTTCTAGCTTTGTAACCTTGTTTCTTCTTACCAACTTTGCCGCCTTTTTTCATAGCGCCTCTGTCCATAAGTTCAGTAGGTTTTCTTTTAGATTTCATACCCATACCATATCCTCTTGAGTACATCATCTCGCCAGTTCTGCCACCCATACCACCGCCTTTTCTAGCGACTCTAGGTTGTGCAACTTGTTTATTAAATCTTGGGTTTGCCATTATTTTTTTCCTCCGTTTCTAAATATTTGTGTTCCCTTAATACCAAAAATACTCGCCACGACAAGGATCCACAAATTTGTAAACCATGACGGTAGTGTTGAGAAGTACTCGAAGAATAACTTCACCTTCTCCATCGCAGTCGGGTCGTCCGATAGAACTGCCCAAGCTAATACTATAATCGGAGCCGACAAAATTATCAATACAAATTCGTCTTTCCAGTCCGATTGTCTGGCCTCAAGAAGTTTGCCTTGGTAAGCTTCTTCTCCTCGGGCCATTTTCTCTGCATGCATTAATTGTGCATCAGACATTGCCATTTTAGTTTTCTGACGGTTAGAATAAATCTTTGCGCCAGCTTGCATAGCAATTTTTGCTAAACTGAACCAAGCCATATTAGTACCAAGTAGCTTTAACTGGTTTTTTGTCAGGTCTCATACGTTTTGTACCTCTAACATCAACCACTTGAGATTTATCTGGGTCAGTCATTTCAACAGGTATACCACCTTGTTGTAATCCGTCTTTACCAACACC